>JAESGU010000017.1_pt1 | contig 209920 bp, 155 predicted proteins | sample 9266271 | NCBI WGS metagenome assembly JAESGU01 (sample SAMN15740544, study PRJNA653495) | algae metagenome | isolation source: Scytonematopsis contorta HA4267-MV1 and co-occurring heterotrophs from mud... | place: USA: Palolo Valley Trail, Honolulu, Hawaii | collected 2009-07-25 | reverse complement strand
TAGCGCGTCTTGGCTAAAATGTTGGGTTATTGATTCCTCCCCTGCTCCCCTGCTCCCTGCTCCCCTGCTTTCTAAACCAACATTTTAAGATGGATGCGGTACTACAAAATCCTTAACCGAGCAGTATTGCAATATATTCCACCACTGTGGAAATACTACTGGCAGAAAATATTCTATTGATAGCTTATCAACAGCATCTTGGCGTTTGAGAATCCGAGACATAGTTTGCAGCGATAATCTAGTAAGCTCTTTCAATTGTTCGCGAGTAAAACGCAATCCTAAGTTGTGTTCTGATTCTGCTATTAGCATTGCTTGCTGAAGCTTTTGCCAACCTTTATTTGTAAGCACAACACCGCGTCCTCGTCTTGAGTTAGGAGTACTTTTATTTGACATAAATGGCTCTTGCGTACGTACTTAATGTGCTAAATTGTTTATTACAGTCAAGAACTTTGCTTTAAAATCATTTGTTTAATCAACTCAGCTACCTCTTGCGCGACAGCAGTGAGTGCATGATTAACCGACAAATCGCTATGGAAATCAAGTTGATTTGCAACCCTCAGATGCTCAGAATTATCTTTTCCTTTTAATGATTTGTGTGTCATAAAAATGTCCGAGTGTGAAACATTAATTAAAGCTATTAACGGCGTTGCTTAATCTTGATAGTGATTTGAAAAAACGATAAGTACAAAAACTAACTTTCTATTGAGGATTTCTGAAAAATCAGTTTTGTTTGGGTAATTTTGGGTAATTAACGAAATTTCAACGAACCCAAAATGCTATAGTAATCCGCACATCATTTCTAGAATACTACCAGAAAAATTAAGTGGTAAGTATTATATTTTTTGTCCTTGAGATAGACCACTATATGCTAAGCCCTAACTTTGCAGCTAGGTAAATAGACCGGGCAATCCAAAAGCCCGCGATTAAATTCAACATCGTTTGTTGGGGGGCGACTTCTAATGTTTCCATCTTATTGACTCCTAAAATAACGTGGAAAAATAAATGATGATGCCAATATTAAAGTGAATTTTTGAAGGGATGCTGCTCATGCGTGCCTCCTAATGATAATTTTGCAGGCTTTGAACTTGCTCCATGTACAGCCGTGCCCATACAATTTTATTTTCTTTTATTCCAACAACAGCTATCTGATAAAGTAATAGCAATATTTTTTATTTTCATCATTTTTATTCTCCTTTTATAATTGTATATTTACTGCAGTAGCGTCACGCATTAGCACGAGCTATGGTGCGTCAAAGCACATAGTTTTTCGTTTTATTGAAGACCCTAATAGCTTTGACGCACCCTACTTTTAGCGCTTCACGGCTTCGATGATGCTGAACATTGAGGGAGTGGGAATCAGGCGCGTCAGTTCAAAGCCATTCGATTGGAGCAATGAGCGATATTCTGCCTCAGTTCGTTCTCGTCCACCTGTCATTAGCAGCTAGAGTTCTTCCATGTGTCGCGAGAAGGTATTGTTTCAAAAATCTCCCAGTGTTCAACAATTTTCCCTCTACTTAATCAGTGCGTTTGATGGCAAATTCGGATTAATCGCCTTGCGCGCACTGTCAATGCCCACAACGGGCAGCGTATTAGGATCAAGTAAGCCGAGTTGAACCATTACACTCGCCTGATCCCAGTAGATATGCTCATGAGCTAGCTTACCGTCATGGAACCGAATAACCGCTACCGCTGGCACTTCAACCCGTTTAAAAGTCGGAGCAATACCAGGTAGCATCCAGTCCATCTGGATGCTATGAGTGAACTTCAACACCATTTCATCAACGAGTTGATCAGTCCCAATTGTGCGCGAGATTGGGGTCAGTTCGGTGTCCTCTGGCATCTGTGGAATGAAGTATTTGGAATAAAACTCGCGTACTGCTGCTTTCCCTACTCCCCCGGTCATTACCGGAATGCAGTTAACGTAGGCATCCTCAACCATCGTGGCGAGGGCATCTTCAGGGCTGTGAGTGACAAACTCGTGCCGCATATGCTCTTCCCAGAGTTTTTGCAACAACTCCTGGGCTGGTGTCAGGCTGGTAGTTGCCTTTTTATTAGGTTGTTCGTCTGCAGTTTGCTCTTTAGTCATGTTGGTATAAGTTCCTAATTTATGTGGTGTCTACATTGGATTCACCTGATTCTATCTAAAGTATATTGAGTTCCAATGCTTGATTTCTTTCAGATTCTTACAGTAATTTGTCAGATTTTTATGGTAGGGAACGAACTAATTCATTCGCTTCTAAAATTTTTTCTTCGGAGTATGCGCTAGCAATTTAATTCCAAACTTTTAGAATTACTCGTCTGAAATTTTAATGATGAGCTTGCCTTGATTTGTACCGTTAAAGAGCTTGTTAATTGTGCGGGGAGCGTTCTCAAGACCATCAATCACATCGACACGGTATTTAATCTTGCCTTGAGCGTACCACTCAGATAAATTGGATAGAGCTTCTTGGGTGCGGTTAAAATAGTCGAGGACAATAAATCCCTCAACTTTCGCACGCTTGGTTATGATGTTGATAAAATTGTATGGACCAGGTACTGGTTGGGTAGCATTGTACTGCGAAATTAGACCACAGAGGACAATTCGTGCTTTGAGGTTGATGAGTTTCAAGACAGCATCCAAAATTTCACCTCCTACATTCTCGAAGTAAACATCAATTCCTGAAGGGCAATGTTGCTGCAAACTTTCGAGTACAGACTCTGTTTTGTAGTTAATAGCGGCATCGAAGCCAAGTTCCTCTTTGAGCCAACGGCATTTTTCTTCACTACCCGCAATCCCAACAACACGACATCCCATAATTTTTCCAATTTGCCCCACAAGAGAGCCAACGGCGCCAGCTGCCCCTGAAACGACAAGTGTTTCACCAACCTTGGGTTTTCCTATATGCAAAAGACCAAAGTATGCCGTCATGCCAATAAACCCCAAAAGTCCCAAGTATGCTGTTAGTGGCATGGACGGGTTGGAAGGCAACTTATGTAAGTTAGTGCCGTCCAGGAGCGCATAGTCCTGCCACCCCAAAAATCCTTCAACCAAGGTTCCCTCTGGGAAGTTGACATTGCGGGATTGTTCGACAACACCGACACCAAAACCCCGCATCACCTCACCAGTGTCTACAGGTGGGAGGTAATTTTCTCCTTCACCTAGCCATCCTCGGTTTGTTGGATCAAGGGATAGATAAATGTTGCGGACGAGGATTTGTCCTTCTTCTAAAGTAGGAAGCGGTTCCTGGCTCCATTTAAAATTTGAGGGAGCAATCATACCGACGGGACGCTCGGCAAGGCGCCATTGTCGATTTACGTTTACTGCCATTTAAAATTCCTCCTGCCTATAAATATCAATTTTTCAAAGTATATTGAGTTGCAATGCTTGATTTCTTTCAGATTCTTACAATAATTTGTCAAATTTTTATGGTAGAGAGCATTTAAAATTACTCCTGTCATAAATATGAATACATTTTTACCCCATATACAAGTACTCAAACGAATTAAATTATTTATTAGTTTTTTAGTTTTTTAGCTGCTATATATCAATACCTTCATATAAAATTAAACCTAAAATTGTAGTCGAGTTAGAATCTATACCTGCAATTCAAAATTTAAATTATCGGAACCTGTGAATAAACCCGACCACACCGCAGGTTGGTGTAAAGCTCGTCGGGGGAAGTTTCCCCCGACAGACTTTACGGTCTTGAATCAGTGTGGGTCTCAAGCCCACACTGTATTCTCTTTTACGTAAAGTCTGCTGGGGGAAGCTTCCCCCAGCGAGCTTTACCTTCAATGCCTTTTTCCTTCTATGAACCTTCTGCCCTCTGCCCTCTGCCTTCTGCCTTCTTTTTGACAGTCCACGAGTTGCACGTCCGTTCTTCGGCATTATACGAAAGGCGCCAGCCCACTGGACGCGGTGAGACCGCCATCGACAGGCAAATTGACTCCCGTGATGTAGCTGGCATCGGAGCTTGCGAGAAAGGCGATTGCTGCCGCGATTTCCTCGGCTTCTGCGAACCGTCCCAGTGGCAATTCGACGCCCGTCTCATGAATCAGTTTGGTGGTTTTTTCTCCTTCTGCATCGCGTCTGCCTGAGAACACCACTTTTGCTCCTGCAGCGCCGAAAGCGATTGCTGTCGCTCTGCCAATTCCTGATGTGCCTCCAGTTACTAAAGCTACTTTATTTTGAAGTATCATCGTGTTTTTCCTTATATCAGTTTAATCGTACAAAAGTATTACGTATTATGTGGTTTAACATTAGTTTTTGGTTTTTATATTAACTAGCGGTCACTTAAGTGCTGCTGTTGCCTCAATTTCAACCAATGTTTCTTTTGAGACGAGTGAAGAAACGCCTATTGCAGTAAGAGCAGGACGCGACTCTCCCAGAAATTGCGCGATAATTGGTGCGATATCCCCAATAAATTCCTCAATTTCACCACGAATGTAGAGGCGAATACTGAGCAGAGACTTTACTGAGCTTCCCGATGCATCTAGGACGGTACTTAGGTTAGCCAGCGCCTTCTTGAGTTGCCCATCGACGGTATGGCATGAGACTCGGTGGTTTGCGTCCCAGTCAACTTGACCAGAAATGTAAACGGTAGACGATGCTATATCAATAACTGCTTGGGATATTCCGAACTTACTTGTATCATGAACCTGTGGCGGATTGATGAGTTGCTTTCTCATTATTGTAGTTTCTCCTAATATAGAATTAGTGGAGGGAACTCAATCTCCTCAAATGCATTATGTTTTTTGTAGTACAACTCGCTCCGTGCAGCGTTAACTTATTTGGAACGCTGTAACTCTTCTATTTAGCGTTTTACGGCTTCAAGAATGCTGAACGTTGAAGGAGTCGGGATCACTCGCGTCAGTTCAAAACCATTTGATTGCAACAACAATCGATATTCTGCCTCCGTTCGTTCCCGTCCACCTGCTATCAGCAGCATGATCATGTCAATAAACTTTGCTGGATCGGGTTCGTTACCCGGTGGAATAATGCTTTCGACCAGGAGCAACTTGCTATGTTCTGGCATCGCTCGGTGACAGTTCTTGAGAATGAGTGCGGACTTTTCGTCATCCCAATCGTGAATGATCCAGCGCATTAGGTAAACATCGCCACCTGATGGCACAGACTCAAAGAAATTTCCAGCAACGGTTTGAATTTTGTCGTCTATACTAACATTGTCAATTATTTCGGGCAGATCAAACAGAGTCCCTTTCAGATGGGGATACGGCTGCATAATAGCAGAAATTAAGCTGCCCTGCGCTCCACCAACATCGACGATTGTATTGAATTCAGAAAAATTATAGCTAGTAGCAACTGCTTGTGCGCCCTCACGTCCTAAATTAGTCATCGACTGCGAGAATATTTGAGCATCTTCGAGATTTTGAGCGTAATAATCCCAAGCCGACATGCCTGTGACAGCATTAAACGTAATCTCTCCAGTTTTCAAACTATGTACGCCATCACTCCAGCCCAAAGAGTGTACGTATCCCATCTGCGAGAGCGCAAGAGACCGCATTGAGTCCGGATGATTGCTTTGTAGTGTTGCAGCTAAAGGAGTCAGTGCAAAACATTGATCCGAGACTTCGGTAAAGATACCGACACTAGCCAAGGCACGCATGAGACGATAGAGCGATTGCGGTTTGGTTTCTGTTTCTGCGGCAATTTGAGTGATTGTTTTTGGCTGATCGTCAAACATATCAGCAATCCCCAACTGTGCAGCCAGGTAGATGGAGCGAGCAACCCAAAAGCCCCCGATTAGCTCTAACATCTTTGCTTGTGGGGCAACTTTTAATGTTTCCATTTCATTTACTCCTAAATACTAAATTGCTTCTGAAAATGCGCAGCAGAACCATCATGCCACGAGCCATGAACTAAGACAAAAGTTGACATAGTAACATTCCTGTAAAGTTCGACGATTAGTTTACATACAGAACCATGCTTACCTGAAAATTTGCGCTATATGCAGGGCAGTTTGTATGGGATTTTCCTGATTCTTTGCATCTTTAGTGTACTAAATTCCAATGCTCAACTTCTTTCAGATTCTTACAACAATTTGTCAGATTCTTATGATGTTATTAAACTTCAGAAAACTTACCAGGTGGTTTATAGAGACCGTTCCAGACTTTTCGTTCTCCCTCGTAAGCCAGGTGTCCTGGTAGAATCACATCACCCCGTAAGTTTGATATTAGTTTCTCCACAGCTTGTTCATAGCTCTGTTGTTGCTCTTGTGGAGACAGTGTTGCTTGTCCATTTGGGTTGTATTGAACAGTATCTTGATAGTGTGTCACAATTGGTTCCTTTGCTAATTTCGTTTGTTCGATCTAAAGTGTAGTCAGTATCAATGCCTGAATGCTTTCAGATTCTTACGATAATTTGTCAGATGCTTGTATAGTAGGTAGAAAAGTCTGTGTAGCCTCGATAAATTAATTTCATCTTTCATCTCCCTGATCCTTTCTAAAGCATATTCAAAGTAGTTTGGTCAATGCACAGAATTAGTCGTTGCTAAGAAACGAACTGCCAAAGCTTCCAGCCATTTCTGATTCGAGTTATGGATAAGGTTAGGCGCAAACAACTTGAGTAGACGTGGGACAATTCCACTCAGAGTTTCTTCACTCAAAACGCGACAGCCGTTGGGAGTTGGGGTGATGAGCCAAATGTGGTAGGCTCGCAGTCCCGTTGCTCTCCCGTCCCAGGCAATCCGCTGATTCGGCACGAATTCTTTCACTGTAGATGCGCTCGCCACTCCGCTAGCATTGAAAGTGAAAGTCACGTCCTGAGACAACTTGCGAGAACCGTCCTGGATGCGAACATTCGATAAGGCAGGCTGCCAGGTCTGCCAATCAGCAGCGGTAATGAGATGATCCCAAACTTCGGCAGGCGACGCTGAAATTTCTATTGTGTGAACAACGTGAACTGGGCAGCGGCTTGGATCATACTCTGCTGGAAAACGAATCGAATCTGTGTTCATTGTGTGTTCCTCATTTTTGCTTGAACTATCTCATTCATCATTGTGATCACGAAAATTGCTGAAGGATTCTGTGTGGAGAACGCCACGGATGTTTAGATCAATCATGCGGTTCCACTCATCGACGCAAATGTTGTAGATGATTACCGAATGGGCGGTGTAATCGTTGCCCAACGTTCAGCAAGTTTACCTTCTGCTATTCTCCAAAGCACAAAGCCCTTAAACTCACTCTTCTTTCCCGTAGAAGCATCGGTTCCGCGCCAGGTGCATCGCATCATCACCTTATCCCCTTCAGCAATTATGTCCTCAACCGTCACGTGCAAATCGGGATACTTTGCGTATGCCTTCTCCATCGTCTGCTTCACCACTGCGGGACTCACCAATCCGACAAAAGGTTCTTCATGATCGATAAAGTCAGAGGCGAAATTTTGGTCAGCAATGGCGGAATTCTTGCGGTTCACAATCTCCTCAAAGTGATTGCGGACGAATACTTTATTTTGTTCAAGTGTTTGTTCCATGATATGAGAGAACTCCTTGGTTTCTAATTGCGTAATGTTCCATCTGAATTGTAGTAAGTCTCAATAGTTGATTGCTTTCAAATTCTTATGGTGAAGCATATAACTGCCTTGATATACTGAATCAATATGTAAAATACTTGCCATGACAATTTTTAAGTAACCAGACAGAATTAATTACAATACGGATTCTTGAATAGGCAAGAATTTCAGCCCATATTTTTTGTAATTAATTCTGTCCAACTACTTATCTCGACCTTACCTAATTACTCGGCAGTAAACCTGAAATTTTACTATTTCAGGTGTTGTCGAAGGCATCTGTGAGAGCAATCGGGTTCCAATATTCGGCGTAGTAGACAGTCTTGCCATCTTTGACTTTTAGACGGACGACATAATCTTGCTCATAACGGCGACCCGTAGTAGGAATTAGAGCTGATCCATGCAGTTCAGCCCAAAGAACGTTTGGGTCTGTCGTTGGATATTTACGCACACTGGAGAATGTCAAATTTTGCATTTGAGTGAGTGCTGTTTTGATATGGTTGTATGCGGCAGATTTGCCTTCTAATCGTCCTGGTCTACCCAAGGAAGGCGCATACGGAAAGTCCACAATGACATCTTCAGCGAGTAGCTCTGCCCAGGCTTCGGTGTCTGTCGCCATTAATGCTATGTGAGCATCAAGAATATCCTCGATTGTATTTAATTCTGATTTCATGAGATTATCCTTCGGTTGACTTGAGGTTTTGACTGCATTGAATTTTCTTTACCTTAGCTAACTTGAGTGTAGTGAGTTCCAATGCTCACTCTCATTGATGACTCCTGCCAGTTCGACCATTGCCCCTAGTAAAATGTTAATTGAGGCTATTAACGACATAATATATTGAAGTTTATAATCATGTCCTATCTGACAGTATAATAAGTTTCAACGCTCAAATTCTTTCAGATTCTTACAACGATTTATCAGATTCTTATGATAAACCACGAACCATTTGAAGGTGTTATTCAAGTAAATTGTTTAAATTGTTGCGTCAAATATTTTTGTATCAAAATTTCAATTTTCATCTACCTAAAGACATAAACTAATTATTAATACACTTTTATCCATCAGCCTGCGGTTTTAAAATTGGGGCAGCAAAAAATGGGCAGCAGAAAGGCATTTGCAGTACTGTGACGCTTCCCATCTTTGATGTTTAACTGGAACGATTCTTACGATAAAGTGCGAGCCTGTTTTGGCGTGATTCCAGTGAGACGCTTAAACTGTTGTGTCAAATGGCTTTGGCTAGAAAAACCTACTTGTAAAGCAATGTCCGTAATCGATAAATCCCTTTTCGACAGCAGCGATTTTGCCTGTTCCACTCGCTGTTGAATTACGTATTGATGGGGAGAAATTCCTATAGCACGTTTGAATAAGCTAGCAAAATAAGTAGGGCTAATATTGATAACTTCGGCAATTTGCACCAATGATAAATCTTGGTCAAGGTGAGCGTGAATATAATCGAGCGCTTGCTGCATTTGGGAGTTAGTTAATTTTCTGTCAACAGAGGTGATGATTTGTGGTGGGGCACCCGAATAGTGTCGCAGCAGGTAAATGACTAAAGCTTGAGTTAATGATTCAACATACAATTGCCCCATTAAACCATCTGAGCGTAACTCATTGAAGAAAACATTGCGATATTTTGAAGATGTAAGTCTTGCTTACAGAGACGGTTTATAAGGTCAAGCTCTTGAGCATCTATTTCAGAGGCTTCAGCAACTTGTTCAACTAACTCTGGCTGTAAGTGAATATGTAGTTGTGTTTGGTTGGACTTACTTCCTTGACAACGCCAGTAGCTTGATTGTCCAGCCGGAACCAAGAGGCTATCCCCATTTTGAAAAATTGATTCATGCAAGCGATTATCCGATTTGTGAACCAAAAAATCGGCATGTCCTAGTGGTAATATAAGCCAATGAACTGACAGGGCAGGAAGTTCTTGTTCGATTGGAGTTGAAGAATTTTGATATTGCTCAACCAAAATTCCATTCCAACCCCGAAGCCGACTGGATAAAAGCAGAGATTTATTATTCAACCGTTGGCTGAGTTCGCTCGAATTAGGAAGGTTCTCTGTTACAGATTTTATTTTCAGCATTTGACTTATTTGTTTGATGTACTGCTACCACCCTTAAATTTTATTGCTAAAAATTTTGTATAATACATATACTATTGTTGATAGCTAATAAGGCAAACGCATCTTATTGTTGTAATGCATAGTGGAAAAGTCTTTCAGCAATTATTTAATTTTCTTAAAAAGAAGCAATCGTTTTATTAATAATCAATATTTTTGGATTAAAATATATCTTTGGATAGAGGCAAACAAAATATAGCAGTCCTATTTAAGTTGTAAGAATATATTCGCGTAAAGACGCGATTAATCACGCCTCTACAATGTGGGTGGGAATTTTACGAATGATTTAAGATTGCTGTATTAGGATAATAGGATAATAGGCATAAGTTTTAAAATAAGCTTGATTCCACGGTTCCAACAAATGTAACTGTACCTAGATTTGTCGCTGCACCTGCACCAAGGGCAGAAATGTTGACCGGTTAAGAAAATTCGATAACCAAAAAACCTTGTAGAGACGAGAAATTTCGCGTCTCTACATACCCGGAATCGCTAAGAAAAATCCTTAACCGAGCAGTATTGCAACCCAACCTACGCATTTTCCCGTTTTTGGGCAAAACCTTTCAAGTATTGACTCAGTTGAGACGAGATTTTGAGCGATAAAAAGGACGTTTAACAACAACTCCGGGATAAGTTTTGCCACGAATTTCTACATCTAGCTGTTGTCCAATAGTTGCTAACTCCGTAGGTACATAGGCTAACGCGACTGGATAACCCAGAGTTGGTGACAGTGTACCACTAGTTACCTCTCCCACAACTTTACCAGCTGATAATATGGGATAACCATGACGGGCTATGTTGCGTCTTTGCATTTGTAATCCTACCAGTCGGCGTTTGACTCCTCCTGTTTTTTGCTGTTCTAAAACAGACCGTCCGATAAATTCACCCTTAGTATCCAAATGAACTAACCAACCTAAACCAGCTTCTAAAGGGGTTGTATTATCGTCAATATCTTGTCCGTAAAGTGCCATCGCAGCTTCTAAGCGTAATGTATCTCTCGCACCAAGACCGCAAGGCTGTACACCCAATTTTACAAGATTTTCCCACAGTTGGATGCCTATTTCTGGGTCTACCATCACCTCAAATCCATCTTCTCCTGTGTAACCTGTGCGAGCCAAAAAAGCGGGTTTACCCAGTAATGTTGCTTCCAAATGTCCAAAAGCTTTGATTGGTGTCAAATCTGCTTCCACCAATGATTGAAGAGTTTCAACAGCTTCTGGTCCTTGTACCGCAATTAAAACCTTTTCTGGGGATAAATCTTGGAAATTTATTTCCTTGGTATCTAAATTTTGCAAAAGCCATGTTTTATCTTTATTGGTGGTAGCCGCGTTGACTATCAATACTCCCCGTTGCTCGCCACTGGTGGTTTCACCTTGATAATAAAAAATAATATCATCGATAATTCCTGCTTCTGAATTTAATAATACTGTGTATTGTGCTTGACCTGGTTGTAAGCGGCTTAAATCAGAAGGTACTAAATTTTGTAGCTGTGAGACTAGGTTTCTACCTTGGAGAGTAAATTTACCCATGTGGGAGATATCGAACATCCCTGCTGCATTTCTGACTGCTTCGTGTTCGCTTGTTATTCCACTAAATTGCACAGGCATTTCCCATCCACCGAACTCGGTAAATCTAGCCTTAAGTTGTTGAGCTAGAGGATATAAAGGGGTTCTAGCGCTTGGTATGGTACTTTGTGTTTGGTTTGCCACAGGTAGTTTTGCTTTTGTTGGTCTATATTTTTATATCCTATGTTGGGTGGGGAGTGGGGAATGGGGAGTGGGGAATGGGGAGCAGGGAGGTGGGAATAGGGAAAATAAATATTGTGGGGTGGGCTTTCTCTTGCCCCGCCCTTGTATACTTCAGCATAGGGAATGCTATAAATATCTCTAATTAAGGAGATAGTTGCCAAGCTTTAATTGACTTATCACCACTTCCACTAAAAAGAGTTTTTCCATCCCGACTAAAAGCTAAACCATAAATTCCACCACCATGTCCTTTTAGTGTATTTACAACTTTCCCTGTTTTGAAATCCCACAAGTTAATATCCCATCCCAAACCACCAGTAACAAAAGCTTTACTATCTGGACTGATAACAAGAGCATTAACTGAAGCACCGATAGAAAAATTGTGAGCTAATTTTCCTGTCCTGAGGTTCCACACTTTGATATTTTTCCCATCAGTTTGTGGAATTGATTGAAAGCTATCATCGTAACCACCAGTTACCAAATATTGACCATCAGGACTGATAGCTAGAGAAGAAACACTAGATGCCATCTGATTTTCAAAGATAGGATTTTTCGGCTTTGGTGGAATGAAGGTTCGTAATATTTTTCCGGTTTTAGTATTTCGCAGTCTAACTATTCCTCCATTTTCTCCACCAGTAAATAAAGTTTTACCATCGCTGCTAATTGCCAAAGAATATGCATTTGCCTTCCAAGTGCGAATTCGTTGACCATTTTTCGAGTTCCAAAACTTAACTTGATTATCTGCAGAACCACTAATTATAGTTTCTCCGTCTGAAGCAATGACAACTGAGTACACATCAGACTTTACATCTACAGTTCTAATTACTTTTCCTGTTGTTGCATTCCATAATTTTATTGTATTGCCATAACCGTAACCTAAAATGGTTTGCCCATCCGGAAAAATAGCTAGACCTCTAATTCCGTTCGCAGATTGTTCATTTATGGTGCTAATTAATTCTCCTGTTTTCGGATTCCACAATTTGATAGTCTTATCATCGCTAGTACTTGCTAAAATTTGCCCGTTTTTACTAAGAGCTATTGTTCTAAGTGGTGCAGTATGTCCTGACAAAGTGAGTTTGAACCGACTAGTAGCTTGAGTTTGTGGTGTTACTTGAGCAACTGCAAGATGGTATGGTATAACACTTGCGATACTGGATGCGGTTAATGTAATTGCTGTTAAAGTTTTCCAAATGATATGCGGTATAGTAGTCATTATCTTAAATATATATGTAGTTTAAATGACTTACATTAATACCGTATTGTTCCAAAAATTAGTTAATTTCAGCTATATATGGATAAAGCATATTAATTTAACCCTTTTATTATCTGCTAACATCTTATAAAAGCAACACTGAGTGAATCATGATTATACGAGAAGCTACTCATGATGATGTACCTGCAATTGCCAAAGTTCACGTAGACACTTGGCGAAGCACTTATAAAGGAATTGTTCCAGACGAATACTTGGCAAGTTTGTCTTATGAAAGAAGAGAAAAAAACTGGCATCAAATTTTTAACAATAGCTTAGAAAATGGTGACTTCACTTATGTTGCAGAAGAAAAATCGGGGCAAATTATTGGTTTTGCGAATGGGGGATTGGAACGTACGGGTGATTCAGTTTATAAAGGAGAGTTAAATGCTATTTATATTTTACAAAGTAGCCAACGTAAGGGAGTTGGGCGTAAATTATTTAGTACTGTCATAGAAAAGCTTAATCAGATAGATATTCATTCAATGCTAGTGTGGGTGTTAGATGATAATTTTGCTTGTCGATTTTATGAAGCACTGGGAGGAAAAAGAGTTTATGATAAGCAATTAGAAATCGGTGGAGTGATGCTAACTGCTGTTGCTTACGGATGGACAGACATAAAGAATCTTTCATATATATAAAAATTTGGACTATAGAAATAAAATTATTAATGCACGCTGAGGTTAGTTTAAATTATCTCTTATCAAAGTTTATTTAATTGCAAAATAAGTTTACTATAATTTAATTTTCAGTAATATCACCCAAGTCAAATGGATTAATAATTCTTTATAAAAAGAAAAGACGTATAATCAAGTGAAATTTTATCAGAACTTGTGAAGCTAAGTAACTTAGTTATTGCAACAGCTTAATGATGCATAAATAGCTTCCGCGTTTGTAGCAATGTATTCATTACATTAACACTTGTGATTTACAAACATCGATTGGATAATTTCAAGAGTAAAAGAGTAAATATACTTACAGCAACATGCAAAGAATATTTTTGACCACTATAGCTTCTTTAGCATCATTAATATTAACAAGTCCAAGCATTGCAGTAGAAGTGAAACGAGAGAGAAATTTCACGCATTTTACTGATTGGTGTAATCAAAATTCAAAATTACCGCAAGCAACAAGGCATATAGTTGAATTATTGTTGAAAGAAGCTGGTACAAACAACTGTGTAAAGGCTAATCAAAATCTCAGAAAGTTAACGGAACTTGACCTTGGAAGTAATCAAATAAGTGATATCAAACCGCTATCTAGTTTAACTAATTTAACCCACCTCTGGCTCGACAATAATAAAATAAATGATATCGAATCACTGTCTAGTTTAACTAGTTTAAATAAACTCTCGCTTTCTAATAATCAAATAAGTGATATCAAACCACTATCTAGCTTAACTAATTTAACTCAACTTGTGCTCAGTTTTAATCAAATAAGTGATGTCAAACCGCTATCTAGTTTAACTAATTTAACACAACTCTGGCTCTATAATAATAAAATAAGTGATATAAAACCACTATCTAATTTAACTAATTTAACAATACTCCTACTCAACAAGAATCAAATAAGTGATATAAAACCACTATCTAGTTTAACTAATTTAACTATACTCACACTCAACAAAAATCAAATAAGTGATGTCAAACCGCTATCTAGTTTAACTAATTTAACTATACTCTGGCTCGAAAATAATAAAATAAGTGATATAAAAGCACTATCTAGTTTAACTAATTTAACAGAACTCTTGCTCTCTAATAATAAAATAAGTGATATAAAAGCACTATCTAGTTTAACTAATTTAACAGAACTCTTGCTCTTTGATAACCAAATAAGTGATATAAAAGCACTATCTAGTTTAGCTAATTTAAGAACTCTTCAGTTGGAAAATAATCCAATTAAAGACAAGAATTGTCCTTTGATAGAAGATGTATGTCGTTTTTAGCGATTTCGTTAAATTTTTGTATTGTGATTTGAACAAAAATTTGGTAATGAATTACTTTGCAACTGGGTAGGGGAAGATATAGTTGGAATTTTAACTGTAAGTGGTTGTAAGCCTTGATTTTAAAGCAAAATTATCGACTTTAATCAAAATTTAGCACGCTAAGAACGCAAGAACTAAGGTACCACTCAAATTATACTCTGCAAAAAGTTATTTTCATAAAATAACTGGGAATACTATTGTTGAACCCAAAATGCAAGCTTTCTTGCTTTCAATCTAAAGTTGCCTCAACCTCAGGACATAAGGGTTCATCCATACACTTAATTTACTGCTTATGCTTTCTAAAACAATCTCAAAATTCTTTCTAATTGTTCTAATGCTTGGTTTAGCTGCAATAGTTACCGCTTGCAGTGAGGGTGAGGATTCTTCCGGAAGTTCAAACACTCAAACAACTAACAAGGCTTCTGAAAGTTCAGACACTCAAACAACAAACCAGCCTAAGTCAAACACTAAGTCAGCTGCTGATAACGCGAAAAAGTCAGAAGCTGCAAAGAAGGCTGAAGCGATTATTCAAGAACAACTGTTTTCAAAAAACCCAGCACTCGCTGAAGTCAAATCGCTCTCTTGTCCGAATGATATTAACACTAAACCTGGTAGCACCTTTGACTGTGAAGCAACTGCAGCTTGTGACAGAGTAAGGTACTTGTCTGTACGAAGATGTTCTCTCATAGCTTTGACTGCTTCGGGTGATGCTTTAATGTGTCTGTTTTTGAGTATTTGAAATAGCCAGTTGAGAGGAACTGCAATCACATCACTCAAGCTATCTTGCAAGCTTTCATATTCGAGCAAATCTAAAATTACAAGCCTACCACCGGGTTTCAATGCCGATTTGAGATTAGGTAGCAATTCCTCTACAGGCAAATGATGTAGCGTAGCAATAGAAACAATTGCATCGAATTGCTCAACCGGAAGCTGCAATTGCAAAACATCACCAACTTGAAAATCAATGTTTACGTACTGCTTGGAACGCTGCTTGGCAACCTCAATCATCTTACTAGATAAATCCATCGCAATCACTTGGTCTGCGCGTTTAGCTAGAAGCCTCGAAAACTCACCTGTTCCACAGCCAATATCCAAAACGGTTTTGCAACGAATAGGTAACTGCTTGAGCAGAAAACGGTGGTAGTGATTGTTATGGTCCCATCCCTCTTGGTCATGCAGAGCAATCTTATCGAAGTCATTACGGATTTTTGAGGTCAAGCTTTCGTCCATATTGCTTTTTCATCTAGTAGTACAACATCGAATGTAGCTTAAACTATGAAAGCAATTTAGAAGCCTAAAATCCAAAATTCAAAATGCTATAAAGTACAAACTCCTGACATAATCAAATTGAGTGCTTCTTTTATTTGTTGCTCAATCATCTCTGGACTAAGTAGCTGTCGATTGGAATCCAAATATTTCAAGTTTTCATAAGCATTAAAATAAAATGTACAAACACCTAAAATATTAATCGTCGTTAAAAATGGGTCGAGGGGACGAAAAACTTTTTCTGCCATTCCTCGTTCTAAAATTGTGGTCATGCTCCAAAAACTATTTTGCCACTGGCTCAACTTGCCATATCGTCCTTGATTTTGAATAGCCTCATAAAACCAGAGCATTCCTCGATGTGGATAAGCCGCTCCATAGGCAATTGCAGCCCTAATTGCTTCTTTTAAGGCTTCATCAGCTGGTAGCTCTGTTGAAGCAAGTTGCTCAAATGCTTCATCTAATTGCCTACCAATTCGTTGCATTACCGCTTCATATAGACCCTCTTTACTCTGAAAATAATAATAAATCATCGCCTTGGTGACACCTGTCTGGGCAACAATTGTGTCAATACGTGCCCCGGCTAAACCACAACGGGCAAACTCTTGTTCTGCTGCATCGAGAATTTGCGCTTGGGTAGCTTCGGCATCACGCACTTGGCGAGGTTTTTTGGACGATTTATTGGTTTTAGTTGAACGAGCCACAAACGAATTCACATAATACACCCAACCATCTTAACTAAAAAGTAGGTTAGCATTTAATTTCCTACACTTAGGATATGTGAACTTTTTCTAAAACCCATTCTCGGAGCAAATCAACATAGCTCATCCCCCGTAAACGAGCAGCTTCTTTAACAGCTTCTACTTCTACGGGTTGCAAGTGTATTTGTACTAAAGTTTTTCGCTCAAAGACTGGTTCTGTAACTTCTTCTAACTGCTCCTCAAAATCAGTTAAATCGTGCCTGTCCCAAAATTGAGCCAGCTCCTGAATAAAGTCAGTTTGCGGAATCCTTTGATTGTTCATCGGTTTCTCCATATTAACTAAAAAGTAGGTTAGTAGTTGACAAGCTTACACCAATAGTTACATACTAACTAAAAATAAGGTTAGTTAGAAACATCTAGATATGAATACTGTTTTACCCGGTGCTCCTTGGTTAATTGCTCACCGTTCCATGCTAAAAATCAACCAACCTCGTAAAGTCACGTTGAATGGTCGAGACTATGTTCTCTGGCAAAATCGCAACGGAGATGTATTTGGATTAGAAAACATTTGTCCTCACATGCAAGCTCCACTGTCCAATGGCTGGATTTGTGAAGAGCGCAATACCATCACTTGTCCTTTTCACGCATTAGAATTCGATGGTGAAGGGAGATTACATCGCGACGGAAAGCATGATGCACAGCCGATTGCTAAACCTTTAAAGTTAAACGTGATTGGTGACTTGATTTGGACTTATGGCGATTGTGAATCAAGAGTTCCCATTCCTGATATCGTGGAAAAAATTGCTGCTGAGTATGATTTTGTTGGCATTGCAGGAGAAAAGAGCATTCAAGGAGATTTTTTGAGTACTTGGCTGATTAACTCTGATTTTAATCACCAAAATGGCACGCATCGAGAATTATTCCAAATTGTTGAAAACGAAATGACAGATTTTGAGAAAAATGGTTATTGGTACAAGGTAAAACAAGAAAGCACTAGAACTAATAACTCATTAAGAGAATTACTTGGCAACCCCGTGTTGCTAACAATGCCTAAGATTCTCAAAAGCACAGTTGAGTATTTTTTCCCATCTATCCTTGTTCTTTACGCAGAAACCGGAGCAGGACCTTTTGCTCAGGTGGTTGTGCAATATCCAGAACAAGATAATAAAACCAAAATTTATGAACTTATCTTTGGTAAGTTTAAGTTTTCTTGGATGAAGCCAATATTAGGTAAGTCTATGCTGAAAGCAATCGATGTGATTGTTGAGCAAGATACCACTGCGATTGAAACCCGTTACCCACATCAAACTCCTAAAATTAAGCTACCAGGTGAAGAAGTGATGGTCTATGCAGAAAAGCTTTACAGTGATTGGTAAAAATGGGATTTGAGAAAATAGGCGAAAGACCACCCAAGCAATTTGGTCAAAAAACACACATCCTCTATGTCATGAGCAAAAATATCAATAGAGAATGAGCCACCAACTTAGGAACTTCCAAAAAATAAATTACACTTTCTTATCTCTTGTGGGGTGGGCTTTCTCTTGCCCCGTCCATATATTATAAAGACGGGCTAGAAGCCCATCCCACAAGAACTAATTGCACAAGAAGTAATTACACAAGAACTAATTGTACAAGAACTAATTACACAAGAACTAATTGTACGAGAAGTAATTACATAAGAACTAATTGTACAAGAACTAATTAGAGCTTTTTTAATTTGCAAATCTCTTAGAGGATGTTTATCAAATAATTATTAAACCCAGAAAAAAAATTATTAGTCCTCTTTTAGAGGACTTTAGCTTTTAGACAGGGAATTTATTCCCTGGCTTCTTGGCTTCTTGGCTTCTTGGCTTCTTGGCTTCTTGGCTTCTTGGCTTCTTGGCTTCTTGGCTTCTTGGCTTCTTGGCTTCTTGGCTTCTTGGTTTCCTGGCTTCCTGGCTTCCCGTGTGAACCAAGCTTAATATTTTATTTACAAACATCTTCTTATACCTTTCCACTTAAACTTTGTTACAAATCCCCAGATAAGAGACGCGATAAATCGCGTCTCTACGGATTTTATTTGTATCAGGAATTTTGTGAAATGGTATTAGATTAGGATATTACTCTTCCAAAGATTTAGCAGACTTAGATAGTAATTTACCTAACCTTTGAATTGGACCTTTGAAGCCTCGTTTTGCATCGTGAGCCGCAGCTACTGTTTGTTCACCAAGCTTTGATAAGACACTGCTGATATCAGCCGGTTTTGCATTTTTTTGTTTCAACGCTTGCTTAAGCTCTTTAAGTCCGCTAGCAATTTCTTTGAAATTTTCATCATCGGACTTATTCAGCAAGTTATACCAAGTATCAATGGATGAAGTTGCTGCGTCTTTCTCAACTTCAGCAACTCCATCTTCCAGAACTTCTGTCAGTGACTCAATTTCTTCAATTTGCTCGTGTTCTTCAGCTTTAGCAACAGAATTACCAGCCTTAGAAAGTTGTTTACCAACTTGTCGTAGAGGAGCTTTAACTTCTTTTTCAGCATCTGCCGCAAAATTGCTAGTTTGTTCCCCAATTTCCATTAGCACTTCACTAATCTCGTGACCGGTTGCTTTACCACCTTTCAAAAGCTGTTTCAGCTGTTTAAGATGCGTAGCAATTTCTTTAACTTCTGGCTCTTTAGCTTTATGCAAAAAGTCGTACCATTCATCAACTAAACCTAAAGCAGCTTCACCATCAAGCTGACTCAAATCACTATTAAGTGCAGATTGTAATGACTCTATCTTTTGACTTAAATCACCACTGTCATTCTTTGTAGAATTTCCATTACTTTGGGAAGATTTCTTACTTGTATCTTCCTTTGATGCATCACTTTGCTTACTCTTGCTTTGTGCTTGACTAGCCATAATGTAAACTCTGTTAAGGAATTATGTATGAGTACGAGTATTACTTTATGAGGTGATTTTTATAATTTCATCATTCTCTGAGTCAATATTACACTGATTGTAGATAAACCGTTTGACAGAGGATTTTTTTAAATTGAATAAGTAGCAACACTGCTCAGGAACTAATTTTAGCAATTTATACTATCAGAATCTTTTACAACTACTCCTGCATATTGTTGTAAAAGATAAATAGCTTGAAAAGGTTCAATAACGCTTTCTCGCAGTTGTTCTAGCTTTATCTGTAAATTTTCGATATTAGAACCTCGAAAATCAGTTCCTATCAATTTAGCTCCGGATAGCATCGCATTACGCATATTGCAGTTAAGGAAAACCACATTGGAAAGGTCAGCGTCTTGAAAATTACTATCCTCTAAGTCGCAATTTTCAAACCGAACAGCCTTAAATTTAGTAAATTCAAATTGCGCGAATTTTACTTGACAGTCTTTAATAAGAGTATTTTGAACCTGGGATTTCATTATCTGACAACCAAGTAGTCTACAATTTATAAATTCAACTTTATTGAGGTTAGCTTTCTCTAGCTCAGCATTAGCCAAATCACATTTATCAAACCGAGTATTTTTCAACTCAAATCGTGGAAATTGAGTTTCAGATATCTGAACATTTTGAAAATATGCCTTGTTAATACTTACTCCCCTTACACCAGGTAGCTTACAATTTGATACCCAAATATTGTCATAAGACTCTAGCTCATATATTTGACCTTCTAGCAAAACTTCAGAACTAACTTCTTGTGGTAACTCTGGTGGCTCTATGAGATTATTTTTTTCTGTACGTTTTCTTGCCATTATCTTTAATTTGCTTTGACTAGATAGAAAGATTAATCCTTTATTATATCACTATATAAATTATATATGACTCCTCTCTAACTCTTATCTAATCCGGACATAACTATAGAAATAATTTCATCTACAAATTCTTCTGTTAACAATCCATGTTTTAACAGTAATCTATAAAATAAAGGACTATAAAGGGCATCAATTACTGATTCAATATCTACATCAGTCCGTATTTCTTCCCGTTCCATCCCTTTTTTTATTACCTTGCTGCAATCTTCACGCCGTGGAAATAACCAATTACTCAAAAAAGCATCAATAACTTCCGAATCTGCTTGTCCTCCACCAATTATTGTGGCGATAACTTGTCCCCGTGGACTATTCATCAAATTAACTAATCTATACATTTGTAAGCGAATATCTTCCTTTACCTTCCCAGTATCAGGAAAAGAAAGTTCCGGACTAGTCTCAGCTAAAAAAGCATCTATCACCAAACGCGCTTTATTTGACCAACGTCGATAAATGGTTGGCTTTCCTACACCCGCACGTGCTGCAATACCCTCAATTGTCAAATCATTAAAACCAACTTCCAACAGCATCTCGTAAGCTGATTTTAAAATCTTCTCGTGCGCTTCCGGACAACGCGGACGACCAGGGGCTTTATTGCCCGTACAGGGTTCAGTTTTTTTCTGGCTACTTTTTGGCATAGTTTTTTGATATTACTATAATTATTTTACGTAACGTAACGATAATAACAAATAAAAAGAATAAATACAACTTTACTCTAATAGAAGTTATATGCCTTGGAATCATGCCTGGAATTGTAGCCGCAGTCCTTACCAGCAAAGCTTTTGGAAGCAAGTTAAAAAAATATCCGTCATACCCCTTGACATCCCCAATGGATTTGAGATAGTTTAATTACGTAACGAAACGATATTAAATCAAAAAACACCTATCAATAAATCCATTCTCAATTAAATTAGGCAATGGCAACTAACAGAAGTTAGAAGTAGTTGACGCATTCGCTAATCACCTATTTATTTTCTCATCGTTTTATTTACGCAACGTCACGATATTTATTAAGGAGCATGACAATGAACTCGATGTATGGAAAAGTCGCATTAATCACTGGTGCAACAAGTGGAATTGGAAAAGCGAGTGCTATAGAATTTTCAAAACAAGGAGCGACAGTAGTTTTAGCAGGAAGACGAGAGTCTGAAGGGGAAGCAGTTACAAAAGAAATTAGAGATGCTGGTGGGGAAGCGATGTTCATCAAAACCGATGTAGCAGATGAAGAACAAATTAAGGCATTAGTCGAAAAAACTGTTGCGACTTACGGACGATTAGACGTTGCATTTAACAACGCAGGTGTCGAAGGAGAGTTTAACATCAAAACAGCCGAGCAAACCGTAGAACATTATCAACAAGTGTTTGACATCAACGTGAAGGGTGTTTTGCTGTCGATGAAGCACGAAATTCCTGCAATGCTGGAACATGGTGGAGGTGCAATTATTAACACAGCTTCAGTAGTGGGTTCAATAGGAATTGCAGGTGCGGGTGTTTACGTAGCGAGCAAACATGCGGTATTAGGTTTAACTAAAACAGCCGCGTTGGAATATGCTCAGCAGAAAATTCGCGTAAACGCAATTAGCCCTGGAGGGATTGAAACTGAAATGTTTCAACGTGCTGCGGGAACACCAGAAGAAAAATCGCAAGGAAGACAATATTTTACCAGCTTGCACCCAGTTGGACGCTTGGGTACACCAGAGGAAATAGCGAATGCTGTAGTTTTTCTCGCTTCACCTGGTGCATCGTTTATCACCGGAGCCAATTTGTTAGCCGACGGTGGTTGGACTGTACAGTAGTGCGAGCGTCTCGCTCGCTTTTGAATAGTAGCGAGTCCGCTTTTGAGTAGTAGCGAGCGAGGTTTATTTCATGACTTATATTATCATGCCTAGCTTGATAAAAATATTTCACAATTGGTTGTACCAAAAGAGTAAACAGATATTCTGAGTATTTTGAGGTAAATTACATGGACAGCACTTTTAAAATTGGTGGCGATTTACAAGTTAACCGCTTGGGCTATGGTGCAATGCGTTTAACAGGACAACCGGGAAATTTTGGTCGTTATTCTGATTGGGAAGGGGGTCAAAAATTATTACGTCGTGCAGTAGAATTGGGGATTAATTTTATCGATACAGCAGAGGCTTATGGACCTGGTTTTAACGAGGAAATTATTGCTTCAGCGCTGCATCCTTATCCTCAAGGAGTTGTAGTTGCTACTAAAGGTGGTATTAATAAACCTGCAGCAAATGATATCCGTGCCGATGGTAGCCCAGAAAATTTAAGACGTGGATGTGAAGCTAGCTTACAAAGACTAAAAGTAGAGCAAATAGATTTATATCAATTTCATCGTCCCGACCCAAAAGTACCTTTCACTGATTCAATTGGGATGCTAGCAGCTTTGAAAAAAGAAGGTAAAATTCGTCATGTGGGCTTGTCGAACGTGACAATCGAGCAAATCGAAACAGCCCGAAAAATTGTACCTATAGCTTCTGTGCAAAATCGCTTTAGTATCATCGAAAGAGATGGAGAAAATATTTTAGATTACTGCACTAAAAATAATATTGCATTTATTCCCTACGGTTCACTTGGGGCACATCCTCTCAAACAAGGCTCACCATTAGCAAATGCAGAAGGATTTTTGGCAGAAATTGCCCAACATCATGGAGTCAAACCAAATCAAATTGCCTTAGCTTGGTTATTGCAGCGTGCTAACAATATTATTTTGATTCCGGGGACAACAACTATTAGCCATCTGGAAGAAAATATTGCTGCTACTGCGATTAAATTAACTAACGATGAGTTTGAGGCTTTAAATCAGATGAAATAATTGTTAAGTAAATACAATAATTCACCTGCAATCATTCGCCAAAAAATATATCGATGTAGTCATCAATATTAAACCCGGTTTGATGTCCAGTTTTCAGAAAATGTTCGAGTTCTAGCTGATAGTGTTCCGTATTAAAATCAGTCACATTTATAGGTTTAGCTTGTGGTGGAGGCTTTTTAATTGTCCGTGCTTCATATTTAATGTTACTCAACTCCCATTTTTGCGCTGTTGCTCCGTCTTGCAATAGTTTGAGATATCCTTGCTTTGATAAACTCCAGTAGCTACTGCATTGCTGAATGTAAAATCTACGATTCATGGGTCACTATTAGCTATAGCTATACAGTTATTCCATTATTCCATTAATTCATTAATTTCCTCTTCCGTCAAACCTTCAGCTTTGGCTAATTCTTCCCATCCTTGCTGAGTATAATTTTCAATATCATACTGAGCTAAAAAGTTTTGTACGTTTGCACTGGTAAATGTTAAATTTTGTTTCTCGATTTCATCAACAGCAGCTTCTGCCATTGCTAACCAAGTTTGTATTTGTGGATGCTGTACTTCTGAGATTGGCAGATGAGGCTCAATTTGGTATTCGTTTACTTCCGCAAAACGCCGGGTTAATCGCTCAATTAATGCCTGCCGTTGAAAAGACTCAAATTCGCCACCCATAGTTTTACCTGCATGTTAAGACAAAAATTATATTCAATCGAATAATAACTGTTGTCAAGCGCATTTAAGCAAATATTTTGGCTTGATTAAACATACTTAATTGATACTTGCTTCGTAGTTATAAACACTTATGATAAATAGTTATTCGGATAACTCTAGATTGATAGATTACTTATAAACTACAAATTTAATCCCACTAATTAGGAAAAAACGACTATATTTTGACTAATAGCGCAGCTTGTAATACGTTTGTAAGTTACCAACATAACTATAGAATATTTTAGGTATTCAAGCGTAAACCGTTTCATCAAAACCTTCTAAAGCCTCTATTCTTTCAACACAAGTACCACATTTACCGCAATGGTATTCTTTACCCTTGTAGCAACTCCAAGTATATTTAAATGGAACATTAATATCTTTTCCTATTAAAGCAATATCTCGCTTTGTGAGTAAAACATAAGGAGAAACGATTTCTATTTTTTCGTATGTGCCTGCTTTTGCTGCTTCTTTAAAAGGTTCGATGAAAGAAGATGTACAATCAGGATAAATGGCATGGTCTCCAAAATGATTTGCTAGATAAATATTTTTTAATCCTCTACTTTCAGCTAACCCAACAGCAATAGAAAGCATTATTCCATTTCTGAATGGTACTACTGTTTGCTTCATAATCGGTTCTTGATAATGCCCATCAGGTATTTCTCCACCTGTTTTAAGTAAATTTGATGAAAAATGCTTCCCAATTATTTCACTTAAATCTAACTTGATATGCTCAATACCTAATTCTTTTGTATTCCGAGAAGCAAAATACAATTCACGTTCATTATGTTTGCTTCCATAATCGAAACTTACAGCAAGAGCTATCTCCTCTTTTTTATGATAAAGAAGAACAGTAGAATCCATGCCACCTGAGTATAAAATAAGGCTATTCTTCATTTTTGTTTTCGTGATGAGAAGGTTTAAGCCATACTCAATTGTAAAATATACTCACAATAATATGGTGTAGCATTCTTCATTTTTCAGATATTAAAATATTCAACTTCATTATACTATGAACCGTGACAAAGAGTATTCCTCATAACAAAAAAGGGTTAGAGCATACTTTGTTGCGGTGTGATTTGGCGGCGTAGCTTGACCATCTCTAATTGTTCTGGTTCGACAAACCACTTGCGGTAGGCGACAAAATCAAATTGAGCGTATAGCGCCAATGCTGGAGCATTCTTCACACCAGTAGTTACTGCGATAAGTTTATTACTATAGCTTGCCACCACCACAGCTAAAAGTTGTTTCCCAATCCCCCAACGTTGATAACTGGGACTGACGACAAGAGATGCTATTTTTAGCGCGTTGGGTTCTTCGTCTGGCTGCGTACTTATTGCACCTACTATCGCATCCTCATCAATAGCCACGAAAAAATTCTCGGTTGATTTCTGAACATCTTTGATGGTGCGTTGAAGCGGTGGGAACAACTTAGCTCCAAGAAGTTTGGCTTCTTGAGCATATGCAGCCATTTGGATAGCGTGAATCGATTCGGCTACCTCACTTGCTCGATGGTCTATGGGTTCAACGTGGTATTTTGACACCTCTCAAACTCCTACTGACTGGGCCATTTCAGGGTAACAAAGTAAAAGCTTGCTATTTTATTTATTTTATAGTATTTTTGTTCTAATTGCGTTAAGAAACTTCGTACCTCGCCTTTTCGGTGGGGTTTTTACTTTGATTTTAAGCTTAACTTAATCTTTTCCCGCAAAAGCCCAGATAAGGGGTTGTACAATTTAGTTGTTGTTTTGGCTACTTTGTTTACTGTTTTTGAATAAGGATTACTCCAATAAGCAATAACACTGTCCCTAAGACGCGAGAAAGGTTGAGGGAAATTTGGGCAACACCAAACGCACCAGTAGAATCAAGGATGAGCGCCGCAACCATCTGTCCAGTAATTACCAAAGAAAAAACTACTGCAGTACCTAATTTTGGGATTGCGATCAGGGAAGCCACAAGATAGTAAGCAGCAAAGACCCCGCCAAACCAAGCCCATTGGGGAAGAGAATTGAACGCTGGGATTGAACCACGAGGCGTCGCTCCGCTAGCCCACACCAGAGCCAGTGAAAGGAGAGTTACAAACACTGAAACAATTGTGGTGAGAACCGGAGAGCCGATTGACAATCGTAGGCGCGTATTCAAAGCCATCTGAATGGCGAGACCTGCCCCGCCGAGCGCGACCAGAAGAAACAAGACAAATCGAGTAAACATGATTGAGTGCTTTCGTTCACAGGGAGCAAGCAGAAACTCCGCTCCAACCAAGTTTACCTGACGCAAGCAACCGGGAGCAACTCACCGACCAAATTGTAATACGCTCAAATCATTAGCGAACAAGGCTCTAAAGTCCAAATTCCAGTAGAATTGGTCTCAACGTCTTGTAAACCTTGGCTTGCGAGTTTAGCAATATTGCTACTCCTCGGACGTTACAAGAGCAATTGCAAAACCATCATACCCTTTGCTACCAACGGTTTGAATAGCTGTTGCAGTTAAGCGTGGCTCAGAACCGAGCATCTCGTTAAAACGTCGCACTCCTTGAACTTTGGGGTCGGTGCTCGAAGCCTCAATCACGGTTCCATCGCGCACAACGTTGTCAGCAATGATTAGGCTACCTTTGCTAGATAGCTTTAGTGCCCATGAAAAATACTCTGGATTGCTTGGCTTATCTGCGTCGATAAAGATTAGGTCAAATGGATGGCAATCGGAAGTAGCTAACTGAGCGAGCGTATCTACCGCTCTTCCAACACGTATTTCAATAATGTTAGCCAAACCAGCACGAGTGATATTCTCGCGGGCAACTTCGGCATGTTTGGGATTAGACTCGAGAGTAATTAAGCGACCGTTGGTAGGCAATGCCCTTGCAAGCCAGATTGTGCTATAACCGCCTAATGTGCCAATCTCCAAAATGTTGCGTGCTTGATGTATTAAGGCTAACAACATTAGCAACTTTCCTTGGTTCGGTGAAACATTATGTGGTGGCAAACCAGCCGCATTGCTAGCTTGAAGTACGGCCTCCAAAATTGGGTCGTTTGACAAGAGCATATCAGTAATGTAGCTATCGACTGCTGTCCATTTTTCCTGAGTCATTAATCTTTTCCTTGTGGCAGTAACAATATTTTCTCTTATACCGGGAAACTCTCAAAATGAGCATTATGGAATTAATAGCAATGTTGATTTAGTATTGCTCGCAATATTGCCCAAATCCCAAAACAGGGGATGGTATTGAATTTTACGCCAAGGTTCAACCATATCAGTATAGTGACGATGAAATGCCTGTCCTGAATGTCCGGTGTTGTGAATTGCCAGGGAATTATTGAATTTACCTAAATCTGTTATCATGCGGAACGAAGGTATATCCGTAACCTCAAAAGATGATTTATTAGATTACCAACGGTTGACCTTCACAGTCATGAATCGATATATCTCATGTAAAAATAAAAATAGTTGACATTTATCCTACCTACTAGTAGGATAAATATATGAAGCAAACAGACACCAAAACCCTAATTTTAGATGTGGCTCAAGACCTGATTCAACGCCTTGGCGTGAATGGTATGAGCTATAAAGATATTAGTGAAAGTGTAGGGATTCGTAAATCAAGCATCCATACACATTTCCCGAAAAAGGATGATTTGTTGGCTGCCTTACTCGACCGTTACAGCGACTGCTTTGTGCGGATAGTGGACGGTATTATTGCTTCTAGCGATGCAGCAGAGGTCAAACTGCGGCGGTATTGTGGGCTATTTGAAGCTACCCTCAGCAGTGGCGACCAAGATAAAGCCTGTCTATGTGCAATGTTAGGTGCAGAATTAGCAACCTTAAACCACCCATTAGTAGAGCGCGTTCGTAGTTTCTATCAAGCTAATGAGGAACGACTGGTGATTTTGCTCAACATTGGTCTTAAGGATGGTAGTTTCCAGTTTGCTGGAGACACACAGACGATGGCCAGTTTGATTTTTGGATTGCTGGAGGGAGGTATGCTACTTGCTCGTGCTGGAGGTGGGTCTGACCAGTTCCATCGAGTGATTGAGCAATTGATGCAGTTAATCAAAAGTTAATTTTTTAATTTTTTATTATTTCACGTCCAACTGGTAGGAAGCAAAGACCAGAATATTTAATTACTAAATATCTAATACACGAATGGAGATTATTTATGCAACTGAGAAAACAAACGCTAAAATCACAATCAAAACAGATTTACGATGTGTTAGTAGTAGGTGGTGGAGCGGCTGGTTTATCCGCTGGTATATACCTACAACGCTATCTTCTTTCCACTTTGATTATTGACAAAGGTAAAGCCCGTTCCTTCTGGATGCAGGAATTACACAATTATTTGGGTTTACCACCAGATACCCCCGGTCGAGATGTCTTGAAGCAAGGAAAAGAGCATTATCTTTCCCTTGAGGGCGATTACCTTAACGGGTATGTAGAAGAGGTAATTGATGAAGGAGAAACCTTCGCGGTGCGAGTCCGGATTGGGCGCAACAATCCCACCTATGAGGTATTTCGTAGTCGCTATCTAATAGCAGCCAGTGGTATTATTGACCATCTGCCAAAGTTAAACAATATGCAAAATGTGTTTGACTATGCTGGATATAACTTGCATGTTTGTTTGATTTGTGATGGTTACGAGATGCGGGATAAGCGGGCAGGTGTTTTCGGTAGTAGCGAGTCGAGCCTGGAAGTAGCATTTAGCTTGGGCTGGTTTACCCCTCACATCACGTTATTTACTAATGGTGCATTTGAGGTGACCGATGAATTGCGCGAGCGTCTTCACACTAACAACTATCAACTGGTGGAACAACCCATCACTCGATTCCTGGGTAAAAATCATCAAATGACGGGTGTAGAAATCGCTGATGGTTCAGTAGTGGAACTGGATACCGGATTAATCTCGATGGGGTCAAAATATCACGCTGATTATCTGAAAAACATTGATTTGGAATACCAGAGTGGTAATCTTGTGACCGACAAAATGAACCGTACATCCCATCCCCGCATTTTTGCTGTTGGCGATTTAAAAGTAGGCATGAACCAAGTAGTAATTGCTGCTGCTGATGGTGCATTAGCCGCAACACAAATTTGGCGTGACATTCGTCGTAGTGAAGGGAATCGGCATTCATCAAAGGCGACGAACTCTAATAGTTTACACAACCAGGTTGACAATCCCAATTTAACTAAAGCATCAGCATAAGAAATGAAAGGTGAAGACAAGCAAGTTCCCTATTTTTGAGATTTTTACTTTCAAGGAAAAACGCAATGATTAAACTTTATGGTCACGAAATGTCAGGCAATAGTTATAAAGTTCGCCTGTTATTGGAATTGTTAAATATTTAATACGAATGGTTGGGGGTAGATTTAATGAACGGTGAACATAAATCGCCGGAGTATTTAGCGCTTAACCCTTTTGGACAGGTTCCCTTACTAGTTGATGGCGATATAAAACTAGCAGACGCTCAAGCAATTTTGGTATATTTAGCACGGCAGTATGGTGGCGATACCTGGCTACCTTTAGATACCTTATCCTTAGCAAAAGTGGTTCGCTGGTTATCGACGACGGCAGGGGAAGTCCGCCAAGGTCTAGAACATGCACGTTTGTACTATATGTTTGGTGAAACTAGCATCAATATTGAACGGGCACATAAAAAAGCAGAACATATCCTGACCCAGTTAAACCAACATTTAAGTACGCGCACCTGGTTAGAGTTTGAGCGTCCCACCATTGCTGATATTGCCGTTTTCCCTTATGTTGCCCTAGCAAGAGATGGCAAGATTGACCTGTCCCTCTACCCTCATGTGCTGGCATGGATTAATCGGGTCAAACAACTCCCCTGTTACATATCAATGCCAGGAATTTAGAAACATTCTGCACTGTGAGCATACCTTGAAGGAGAAAACAATGGCAAACCCAGGCTGGTCGCGCACAGAATCGCCGTTTCACCCTGGCGAACTGGCAATTCAAACTCGATTGGGGGTACAAGGACGTATAGACCAACAAGGACGACGAATAATCCGGGAATATCTACCCGACCAGCATCGTCAATTCTTTGCCCAACTTCCCTATGTGATTGTTGGCACTGTCGATGCCTTTGGTTATCCCTGGGCTTCAATTTTGGTTGGAAAACCGGGTTTTCTTTCCTCACCCGATGAACACACCTTACAAGTTATGGCTAAACCGTTGTTTGGCGACCCTTTAGCAATTACCCTCATCAACGGTATTGATATAGGCTTGCTGGGGATAGAACTGCATACCCGTCGCCGTAACCGCATAAATGGTATTGTTACAGCAACTTCTGCCGATGGCTTTTCGGTGCAGGTAGGGCAAAGCTTTGGTAATTGCCCCCAGTATATCCAAGCACGGATGTTTGAGCTAGGTGAATACGATGTGACAACACCCAAACCTATTTATGCGCTCACAAAACTGGGAGAAGCAGAACGCAATTTAATCGGTATGGCTGATACTTTCTTCATTGCCACAGCCTATCAAGAGGAATCTGCGGGCGCAGTAAAGGGCGTGGATGTCTCCCATCGTGGCGGCAAACCGGGCTTTGTGCGAATGGATGATGACAGTACGTTGACAATTCCCGATTTTGCTGGTAACCACCACTTTAACACCTTCGGTAATCTAGAACTCAATCCCCATGCTGGGTTAGTGTTTGTAGATTTTAATCAGGGTAACTTACTGTATCTGACTGGCACTGCCAAAGTAATTTGGGAAGGGGATGAAATTAGCTCCTATGCAGGTGCAGAAAGGTTGTTGCGCTTTCATCTGGAACAGGGATATAGAGTGCAAGGTAGCCTTCCCCTGCGTTGGTCAAATCCTGATTTTTCTCCCTTTCTAAACGGTACAGGTTCCTGGTAGCATAGCTTACTTTGTTTGCTACATAAAGCTGAATCATACCTTTGTTTGCTTGACCATCCTGTTTCAGATGGTCAGGAAAATCTCTAATGTCTTGGATTAATTCTTTGTTAAGCTTAAATCTTGTTTTCAAACTGTAATTTACAATACGAAAGTCGTATTTGTGCTTTTTCTGAAGACAATACTCGAAAGCATTTGAGCAAATTTGAGGAAAACGAGCAAATTATCTATGGATATAAAGAAATATAACTAAAATGCAAAGATTTTTTAATTTCTGTTGTGAAATGGAATTTTATATAAAAATCGCTGTTAGTTGTACGATTGTACAGCAGATATTCTATTTTATTTTAAAAAATATAGAGATAAGCTTTATCAATCAGGTTCTTTTGTATTGGATTGTTGGCTCTATATCATTTTATGGTATTGGCTTTCTCATTGAAAAAGGAATCAAGAGTAATGATATTTGGCGTGAGAGGTTTACAGCAAGAGTGAAGAAAGTCAAAGAGCAAACATTTCCTTCATTTACTGTAAAAGGTATCATTATGGGGGAAATCAAAACTTTGGTAACAGCATTAGTTATTCTGTATCTAGCTCCGGAGGTTCATCGAGGAAATAGCTTACTACTAAACCTTGGATGGTTCTTGATGAGAATTGCTGCTGCTGATTTCTGTTTTTACGTTTCTCATTGGCTATTTCACACAAAATTTTTGCAGAAAATACATCTCAAACATCACGAGTTTCGCGACTCATCAAGTTTTGTGGCTGTGCATAAGAGTTTCCTTGAATATATTATTGTTACTTTCACAGACGTTTTACCTATATTTCTATTTGGGTACGACATTACTCAACTATGTGCATGGAGCATTATAGGTAATGCTTACAATCTAGAAGGTCATAGTTCTTTGTCAATATTTTTTATTCCATCAGATTTTCATGACCTTCATCACACTTCCTTTCATGGAAACTATGGAATTCAGGGATTTTGGGATAGAGTATTCAACACACTAAACCCTCCTACCAAGAAACGAGGAATTATGTTCCCGGTGAATCTTCTTGAACACAGAATCATTAGCTCGTCCAATAGTATGGATAGAGCTACAAGCAATAGTAAGTAGCTACACCACTGGCTGTATTTAATAGCACAGCAAAAGTTAAGGATATTAAAGGAAAAAATCTCTCAGCCTTTTGTGAGAGTATCAAAATCTTGCTATTATTCTTTATTTCGATTATTCTAGAAATATGTTATTTCGATAGTTCTAGAAAAAGCATGAACGAGGACACTGCACACTATGCCGATGTGTTTGCTGCTCTGGGTTCCGAACCACGGCTGGATATTATGCGGCTATTATTTGCTGCCTACCCAAGGGGAATGCCTGTTGGGGATTTGCAAGCACAGCTACAAATACCTAATTCAACACTGTCCCATCACTTGGAGAAGCTACGGGTGGAGGGGTTGGTTACTGTACAACGTGACCGTCAGTTTCTTTGGTATTCCGCTAATGTGGAGACGATAGAGGCATTGCTGGCATTTCTTTACAACGGTTGCTCGGTTCGTAATCAGGTTTCTCACACAGAAGTTTCTCGTACTGAGCAAGCACAGCAAATTCTAGAAAAAGACCTAGAACAAAGCCTAGAAAAAAATCTAAAACAAAACAATGAAAACAAACCCCCTGAGGAGGGCTTTATGTTTGAAAACTTTCTTCGCTCCATCCAATCTTTTTTAAGTGGATTTCAAATTGAACTGCCTGGATTTGAACGATTTACCCAGAAAGCAATTCAGTCAATTCTTACTGCTAAAGATGAGTCTCGGCGCTTACAACATCAATATGTGGGAACAGAACAGATGCTTGTGGGATTACTATCACAAGAAACTGGGCTTATCACTCAGTTTTTCTCGACAGTAGGTGTTCAGTTAGAGCCTGTAAAGCAAGCGGTTGAGCATCATATTGGGCGTGGTCGAGGAACTCCTGAGGAAATTCCTTTTACACCTAGAGCCAAACAAACCTTAGAAATTGCACTTAGACAAGCTAAGCAGTTTGGGCATTCCTACATTGGTACAGAGCATTTACTGTTGGGGATTTTAATTGAAGGAAAAGGATTGGGAGCAAGAATATTGGAAGAACTGGGATTCAATTGCAAAACATTGGAACAAGAACTGCGAAATGTTATAAATCAAAACAGCGTGTAATTAAAGAACAAACATTAACCCTATGTAGAGACGTTACATGTAACGTCTCTACAAATCATTACCTTACAGGAAAACCTCTGGTTTATGGCAGTTCATTCCAAATCAATTGCTTTACGGTAGTGATATACTACTTAATATTGTCGAACATCGCGCCCTTTATGCCATGTGACGACCTGCGTCTCAAAACTCAACCCCTATGAACCTGGAGCAACGCTTTTTCAACCTCTCTCCGGACTTATATTGCTTAGTAGATATACATGGCTTCATACAGCAAGTAAATCCCGCTTTCGAGAAGATACTGGGGTTTGCAGCTTCTGAAGTGTTGGCACAACCGTATCTTGCGCTGGTGCATCTGAATGATGTGCCCGCGACTACTGAAGCCCTAGAAGCGCTTAAACGCGGCATTTCTACTAGCTACCATAATCGTTACCGATGTAAAGACGGTTCTGAAAAGTTCGTTGAGTGGATAGCAGAGCCTGCTATGGAAGAAGGCGTGGAAGAAAGGTTAATTTATATGGTGGGTCGGGACGTTACAGCCCAAAAGCGACTTCTCGAAGAACAAGAGCGCTTTTTTACTGTAGGAGCGGATTTGCTAAGTATAGGGACTTTCGATGGCGTTTTAACTTGGGTAAGCCCGTCATGGGAGAAAGCACTCGGTTGGACAAAAGAAGAATTGACCGCATATCCTTGGCTTCACTTTGTTCATCCTGAAGACCATGAAAAAACTCAGCAGGCTGGTCAAGAGCTTGTTGCGGGAGTTGAGTTAATCTCGTTTGAGAACCGTTATCTTTGTAAAGATGGTAGCTATAGGTGGATTAGTTGGAGGTCTCGGCCATTTCCTGATGAGAGAATAATTTATGGCGTCGCAGTAGATGTTACCGAGCGCAAGCTTGCAGAAATGTCAGCCCAAGAGGCATTGAAAGAAAGTGAGGAACGCTACCGTACATTCGTTAATACGGTCTCATCCGTTGTATGGACGACTAATAGCGAAGGGTATTGAGTTAGAAATGCTTTTTGACCCCCTAAGTTTTATCGTGTCGGGTGATTCGACACGCTTACAGCAGATTATTTGGAATCTTCTTTCTAATGCAATTAAATTTACTCCCAAAAACGGGAAAGTGCAAATTGTTTTGAAGCGTGTTGACTCCCGCGTGCAATTGAGCGTAATTGATACGGGGCAAGGTATTAAGCCTGAGTTTCTACCGCATGTGTTTGAGCGATTTAGCCAAGCCGATGGCTCAACCACAAGAAAATATGGAGGATTAGGGCTGGGACTTTCGATTGTTCGAGGACTTGCCGAACTTCATGGCGGTACTGTATGGGTAACAAGTGCTGGGGAAGGTATGGGTGCTACGTTTACCGTTTCGTTACCAATTGCTCCTATTAGGTCGAATGTAACTTCGGAAAGGAACAGTGATAGAAATAAAGTTACTGATAATGATGAGTTTGATTACTCTGAATCTTTGGTGCTGTCTGGAGTAAAGGTTCTTGTTGTGGATGACGAGCCTGATGCTCGTGACCTTATACGATGTGTACTTGAGGATGCTCTTGCTAATGTTGTTACTGCTGAGTCTGCACAGAACGCTCTAGAGTTAATTTCGCGAGAACTGCCTGATGTGCTTGTTAGTGATATCGGGATGCCAGATGAAGACGGGTATGAATTAATACGAAAAGTACGCTCACTTCCTTCAGGTGCTGGTGGAAGGATTCCTGCGGTTGCTCTGACTGCGTATGCTAGGGCAGAAGACCGTAAACGCGCACTTTTAGCAGGTTATCAAATGCACATCAGCAAACCTGTTGAACCTTCGGAGCTTATCGCTATTGTCTCAAGTCTTACGAGACTGATGGGAAAAAGAGATTAAATACCAGAAAATTTCGCAGTATTAAGACGTGATACTAGACTCAAATTTATTGGTACATATTGGACAAATTAATGACGAATTGCTCTTTATCTTTTAAACTAAGAAAAAACAGTTAAAAATGTAGTTAAACATAAACTTTCGAGTTGATAAAAATTATACAATAGCTTCTACAGCTTATGATAAAGATTGTTAACAAATATTAATTAAGGAAAAAATATAATACAGATTTATGACTACAAACCAGCCAGAATCAACTAATGACCGCCTAACTCGTCTAGAAAATCGCTTTACCAATATCGAAGAAGCAGTAGTAGGACAAAGCAACACCATTGATGTATTAGTAGCAAACATCATTCAGCTAACTGAAAACGTCAATAACCTAACTATAAAGGTCGATAACGTAACTGAAAACTTTAATAACCTAAGCGAACAAACCAACCGCAATATCAGCAACTTGGCAGAGCAAGCAGCACAAGATAGACAACAAGCAGCTATTGACCGCCAAGAGTTCAGAACCGAAATACAGCGAATCTGGGAATATTTACGAGACCGTAATGGTGGAAGCAGTCCGCCAAATTAAGAGATTGATTTGGTAAATCTCATATACAATAGACATCCCCGGAAATTAATTATGCGTCGCGTGAAACCCATGTAGAGACGTTACATGTAACGTCTCTACATTCTTTTTCGGAGATGTCTAATAATTATTAAATTATTTTGTGCTCTGATACTGATTTATTACAGGACTTACGCAAAAATTGCCAAAAGGCTTGATTTATCGATAAGCAACAAGATGCCAAGAACGCCAAGATTTCGTAGAGTTTGCGTAAGTCCTATATTAATAAAGTGCTAGTTTATTCGACTATTATTATGAAAAGGACAAATTGACCTTTAACAATCAATTATGTGAAAAAAGCTTTCCGACCAACTCAGCGCGAGATGAAACTTCCAGCTTACGAAACATTCTTTTTAAAGCTTGTTTTACAGAATTTTCAGTAATCCAAAGCTTGACACCAATTTCTGCATTTGTTAATCCTTGTGCAACTAAATTAGCTATTTCCATTTCTCGTGGTGTTAAGCGATTAATATTTAAAGAATTAAATTGCGCTGGTTGCCATTCCCCAAAAAATAAATTAGGGGAACGCATTTTCGTTAACCAAGTTGAAATATGCAGAGAAAGGGCACTTAAATCAGTGAGATTGCGAGCATCAAAAGCTGGGTCACCACTAAACCGGGTCAAGGCAACTCCCCCAACAAGCAGACCGTTGCTGACAATTGGCCCAGCCATTACATGTCCGTGATCGGAGCGGGGACATATAGTTTTCCACATCCCAGGAGGTAACAATATTTCTTCGTGAACTGGAGCGTGGTTTTCTACTATATAACGCAAAACGGGATTGTAGTCTATTGATACAGCCAACTTTGCTAAACCCCGAAGTCTGTTAGCCGGGGGGAGTTCTTCCATAAAAAAAAGCCCCCAACGCTTCGCTGCAAAATACTCACCTACTTTAACCATTACGTGCTGTCGTATTTCTTGCTCATCACGAGCATGGGCGATTTCCTGAAATAAGCACTGCAAGTTGTTTGTCGTTTTCATATCTAACGCTACTTAGGTTTAAAAGGTGATTTATATAACTAATAAATGTACTCTTTTGAGGACTAGTGATAGTGGGTGAATTTCTCTAGTATAGATTTCATTGCAAAAGACCAAAGAATTTATTCTGAAAAAATCATCCAAATCATGAGCATCAGTTTTAGCCTTGATAACGTGCGACAACCTACTCACTGGGTTCAAATTGCTTTCCTTACAATCGCTGTGCTTTTTAATCTCTGTTTGGTTATCCAGGTATTAACTGTTGGACTCGCGTATTTTTACAACCCCGATTGGTGGAAAATCCATGTTTGGCTAGTACGTGGCTATGGTGGGTTGTCACTAATACTTTTGGTGTTAGTATTCTTCAGTTCTTTTCCCCGGAGAGTACGGAGTCTCACAGTCAGTATGCCGATATTTCTTGGGCTGCAATTTCTGACGATTCACTTAAAGTCTCCTTTACCTTTGGGAGTGCTGCATCCACTCATCGGATTTACTTTGTTTAATACTTCCGCAACCCTCGTTCATCGGACGTGGCAATTAGTGTACCCTAAGCCAAATGCCGATAATGAGGAAATTTGATTTTTGATTTAACCCAAATCCAACACTAAAAGTTCAACATTTCATTAATTTAACGCTAAAAATCATCTACGCAAAATTTTAGCTCTAGTAAAAATAACAGGAGAAAAATTATGTTCCAGTATGCTCATCCTGAAGTCCTTGTTGATACGCAATGGCTGATGGAACATCTCGCTGATAGCAATGTTCGCGTTATTGAGTTAGATATGAGTCCAGACCTCTACAAAGATGCTCACATTCCTGGTGCTGTCTTCTGGAATATACTTACTGACCTACTTAAACCAGACCTCAGCATGAATTTAGATTCAATTGCTATAGAAAAATTACTTTCGCGTTCAGGTATATCGAATGATACGACTGTTGTAGCTTATGGTAGTTATCCTGGAACTGGTGCTTTGGTATTTTGGTTTTTGAAAGTTTTTGGACATGACAATGTGCATGTTCTTAATGGTGGACACCAGAAATGGGTAGCGGAAGGTCGTCCTCTTACATCGGAATTATCAAGCTTTGATTCAGTTCCATATCATGCAAAAGATGTTGATACTAGTCTGCGAGTTTTCCATGAGGAAGTTCAAGCATCCTTGGGTCGAAACGATTGCGTATTATTAGATGTCCGCACAGTTCAAGAATATAATGGCGAGGTATTTATGATGGAACCTCCGTCCGGGAAAGAACGTGGGGGACATATTCCTGGTGCTGTGCATATTGAACATATCCAGACTCTGAATGAGGATGGGACTTTTAAGTCATTTGAGGAGTTGCAGGCTCTTTATCATAGCAAGGGTGTTACACATGATAAGGAAGTTTTTCCCTATTGCGCTATTGGTGGACGTTCGGCTTATGTCTGGTTTGTCTTGAAATATTTACTGGGTTATCCGAAGGTGCGGAATTATGATGGCTCTTGGAATGAATGGAGTCGTTTGCCTAATTCGATGATTGAGGTATAAAGGTTCTAAACTTTTGAGCATTAAATATATTTGGGCGGTTCGGGATGCCCACCCCACAATACAAAACAATACAAAACAATCACAAAACAATAAAGTTTTTATGATTTTACTAAACTTGTTAGTAAATTGTTGGCGATTGCTGTTCCTATAAAAATAAAGATACAACCGACAATCATTGATATTGTGACGCTTTCTTTTAAGAAAATAGCTCCCCATAAAATTGCAAAAATAGGAACTAAGTATGCTACTGTTAATGACCTGGTGGAACCAATATTTTTAATTAACCGAAAAAATAAAATATAGGCTAATGCAGTAGAAAATATCGCCAAAGCTATTACTGCTAAAATCACAATTGCGGTTGGTGACGTTTTTGGTATGGTAAAAGGAATTGCCGGCAAAAGAAATATTGCAGCGCTCAAGCTGGTTGTTGTTGTAATAACTACAGGAGGTACATCAGCCAAATTTTGCTTCACGTAGGCTGCTGCTATTGAATACAATATTGGAGCTAATAATGCAGCTACTACTGCCATGATAAATGATTGTGTTATTGCGGTAGTTTTCCAACCGATTAAAATTATTACACCTGCAAAACCTAGGGCAAATCCAATACTCCGCGTGATTGTGAGTTTCTCTTTTAACCAAATCGAGGCTACGATTATACCAAATAGGGGTGTTGTTGCATTAATAATAGATGTGAATCCAGCAGGTAAAGACAATGCAGCAAAAGCAAATAAACAAAATGGTATTGCTGAATTAATACAACCGAGTACAAATAATGGTAATAGTTTCCGACGGACTTCTCCCAGGAGATTCATCTTTATCAAAAGTGGAAGTAAAACTAAGCCTGCTAACAATACCCGTAATTCGATAAGCCAGACTGGACCAAGTACGGGGGAAGCAATTCGCATAAACAAAAAAGAGCCACCCCACAGAGCAGCTAGAAGTATAAATTCGGCTATATCGGAGACTCGCATTCCACCCTCTCTGTATAATTTTTGCGACTTGCTTCCCAACCAAGGATAGCTGTTTTACGCTCAATTCCCCAATGGTAACCTCCTAATTCACCCGATTCCCTAATCACTCGATGACATGGTATCAGGTAAGCGATAGGATTTTTACCGACTGCATTTCCCACCGCTCTCGCAGATGTTGGACGACCAATTGATTCGGCAAGATTTTGGTAAGTTGTCATAGTGCCAAAAGGCACTTGCAACAAAGCACGCCAAACTTGTATTTGAAAATTAGTACCTTTAACTAAGAGAGCTAGCGGTTTATCGCTACTGAGTATATTTTGATTAAAAATTGATTTGCTAATTTCTTGAGTCGCTTGTTGGTCGGGAACTATTTTGGCTTGCGTCCATTCCAAACGCAGAATTCTTTCTGGGTTTTGCTCTGGGTTTTGCTCTGGGTTTTGTTGCGGAATCCCATCTAAAAAATGTAAGTTGCAAATACCGCGAAACGTTGTAGCAATAAGGCATTTACCAAAAGGTGTTTCGTGGATACCGTAGCGAATTTGTAAACCAGTTCCAGAGTTTTTATATTCTCCTGGTGATATGGCTTTTAGGTTCACGAATAAATCATGCAACCGTCCCGCACTCGAAAGACCAACATCCACAGATAAATTTAAAAGGTTTTTGGTCTCAGCTATTTTTGACTTAGCATACTCAATTGTCAAATATTGTAAGAAACGCTTGGGGCTAATTCCAGCCCACTTGGTGAACAGTCGCTGAAAGTGATATTCGCTCAAATGTACTTGAGTCGCGATTGTAGCCAGGTCGGGTTGACTCAAATAATTTTTTTTCATAAAGGCGATCGCAGTAGCGATGCGTTCATAATCCTCGCTGTCACAGGTACTTGCTTCTTTGGTCAGGTTCATGCTGGTTGGGGTCTTTCTCAGTATGCACCTTCTAACTTTAGCGATATAAAGTGCTTTAAACCACCCGTTTCTTGCTGTTTGTTGCTCCCGACTATTGAAACTCCACCATAAATATTGGTATATTTATATTATTCTTTGAGATTACAGTGGCAACCGAGAACGCCAAACCTATGACCCAAGCTCAAACAAAACAAGTAACCTTTGAAGAATTTGCCGCTTGGCGTCCAGAAAGTGGACGCTATGAATTACACGATGGGGTGATTGTTGAGATGGCGCAACCGTTAGGGGGACATGAAAAAGTTACAGGATTTTTAGCCCGCAAGGTGACAATCGCGTTTGACAAATTAGACCTCCCATATTTTATTCCTAGAAAAGTACTGGTAAAACCATCTGAAAGTGAATCTGGCTATGAGCCAGATATGGTAGTCATAAACGAAAAAAATCTTGTAAATGAACCGCTGTGGGCAAAAAAATCAACTGTAATGTATGGAGCATCAATTCCATTGATTGTAGAAGTGGTATCAACAAACTGGGATGATGACTGCTACATGAAGCAGGGAAAATATGAAACTATGGGAATTCCTGAATACTGGATTGCTGGCTATCTAGGGTTAGGCGCCAAAAAGTTCACAGGGAATCCAAAACAACCCACTTTCTCAGTTTATCAATTAATAGATGAAGAGTATCAAGTTAAACGTTTTCAAGGCAATGACCGTATAGTTTCCCCAAGCTTTCCTGAACTTAACATTACTGCACAGCAGGTTTTTGATGCAGCTAATGTGGATTAATCTGCTCTCTGAAACTTACCCAAACCTACCTACTCTCAAGATTCAGTAAATTCAACGTTCAGTTCCTGCTTCAAGATAGGGAGTCGGCTCCTTCTATTTTACAGGCGTTTTTCCTCAAATTACAAAACTGTAATTTAGAAAGCAGGCAAGCTGTCATTTTGATTGTGCTTAATCAAAAATGTAAACAGTTTAATTGTTTCCATACTTAAAAGATAGGCTGTATGAAAAACAACAATCTCAAATTAGGTCGGATTTTGAGTCGAAGAGAAGCGCTTACTCTATTCAGGGCTGTTGGAACTGCAATACTTGTGGTTGGATGCATACCTAGAAAGTCCAATTCCACACAGGTACAGTCGAGTATAGATGTCCGGGCATCATCGACCGCCAATACTGCTGCCTTACCTGCGTGTATCGTGAGTCCGGAGCAGACCGAAGGACCTTATTTCGTGGACGAGAAGCTCAACCGCTCTGACATCCGCTCCGACCCGGCGGACGGTTCTGTGAAAGAGGGTGTGCCACTGAAACTGACGCTTCGCATTACTGGGGTCAGCGGTACTGCCTGCACGCCTTTAGTAGGTGCAATCGTAGATATTTGGCACTGTGACGCGCTGGGTGTTTATTCGGACGTGACAGACCGGAGTTTTAATACCGTTGGGAAAAAGTTCTTGCGTGGCTATCAAATAACGGACGCGAATGGAACTGTCCAATTTTCAAGCATTTATCCTGGTTGGTATCAAGGCAGAACGGTTCATATCCACTTTAAAGTCCGTACAAATGCGACATCAGGGCAGAGTTATGAGTTCACATCGCAGCTATACTTTGATGACTCGATTAGCGACCAGGTGTATGCACAGGCTCCTTACGCTAGCAAGGGACAGCGCACACTGAAAAACGCTGAGGACGGAATTTTTCAAGGTGGTGGCGACAAAATGTTGCTCAAGCTCACCAAGAATGGACAAGGCTACGCAGCAACCTTTGATGTTGGGCTTCAGATGGCGTGATTTGAGCCATTGCTTGGGTTCTCAAAGTGACTTTCTCATATCTGACACTACTTAGGTTTGCTAAGTAATTTATTTTTACTGATGAATCTACTCTTTTAAGGAGTAGCAGTAGTAAATGTGTTACTTTCGCTTACAAATCAGCCTCCCCTAAAAGTTTCTCAGCCTTTACTACTATATCAATTTGCCATACTCTAACTTAATTATCCTATCCGCAAGATTAAAATAGCGGTCATCATGACTAATAGCTAATACTGTTTTCCCACGTTGTTTTAATTCCAAAAGCAATTGCTTGTAGAATATTTCTCGAAAATGTGGGTCTTGGTCAGAAGCCCACTCATCAAATAAGTAAATTGCTCTATCTTCAAGATATGCTGTTAACAAAGCTAACCGCTTGCGTTGTCCTTGAGAAAGTTCAATAGTTGAAAAAACACCATCGTTAATTTGCAATTTTTTATCTAGCTGTAGTAGTTTTAAATAATCTTTAGCTAGATAATCAATATCCTTATCTTCAAGACCTAAAAGGCGTTCAAACAAATAAAAATCAGAGAATATAGCCGAAAATAACTGACGATATTCATCTCTATTACCATCTGTAATTAATTTTCCATCTAAATAAATATCACCAGCATCAGGTATATATAAACCTGTAATTATTTTTGCTAGTGTAGATTTACCGCTACCATTACCACCAACAATAAAAATTAATTCCCCTGGATAAAATTCTAAATTAACCTCTCCAACAGTAAATTGACTTTCTTCTGATTCATTATGGTAAGTATGCTTAACATTAATAAGCTCTATTTTTTTTGCAAATGGTAAATATTGAACTTTATTCTCTGCAATAATATCAGATTCACTCGCCAAAGACAAACCCAATTCATCTATTTTTCGTAATGCTACACTTGACTGACTATACGCTGGTAACATTTGTAAAATTCTTTCAAATGGCGACATCAGATAAGTGAAAGTTAATATATATGCAGATAAAACTTGCATATTGATTTCGATAAATTGCGGCAAAACAAATACTAATAAACCCAAAGTAACTAAAAATAACATCCTCCCCAACGCATCTGTAAAAGCAAAAGTTGTCATCATCCTAACGTTAAGGCTTTTAAGTTTATTTGTGGCTGCTTGTAACTCTTGTTTTAAAAAAGCGCGACGACGGTTACGGTTAAGTTTTAGCTCCTTAGTTCCAATAGTAGCTGCTTCAAAAGTTTTAAATAATTTATCTTTCTCTTGACGAGATTTTTGATAGAGGCTTTCACCTTTAAAATACAAAATTTGAATAGTTGGAATTGCGATTAATAAAAATATTAAAGTAACTAAAAATATTGATAAATTCAGCCATGATAAGTAAATTAAGCATCCTAAGAATAGTGTAATATCCACGCATAAAGAGGGGATAATAAAAATGGCATTAGATATCGAATTAACATCTACCGTAAGTGACGCTAAAAGACTACTAGAACCCACAGTTTCTAGTTTAATCAAAGGTGATGCTAATATTCTGCCAGTTAATTCCATCCTTAATTTGGCAATAGCAGATTCTGATAACTTAACTAATACAGTTTGCGAAAAAATACCAGCAGTTAAAGCAATAAATACTAAAAACAAAAATTGCCAAATTAGATAAGAGCCTGGTTGCTTATTTTTACCAATGCTATCGCTAATTAATGCAATTACAGAAGTGCTGCTTGCACCACTAATCGCACCTAACAAAGCAGCAGCTACTACCGTCACCCATGATGACCGTAACAGAAACAAAATTAAATTCATATAACTAGAGAGAAAGGCTAGATTACAATTACACTACACTATGTATTTCTCGATTTACAGATAAAAGGAGGTTAGTAATAATTAACCACAGGATACAGTGTCTATATTGTAGACCCCTCCCGCACGCCTACCCTGTACACACAAGTCCATAAATCCCTTCACTAAAGTGAGGGGGTATTTCAGGGAACTTTAGGGTTATTTTAAGACTTGTGTGTACGCGATAGCCCCGCATACGGGGAGTCACCGTTAGGGGTGGGGTTTTATCTTTTATGCTGCGACACGTCCCAACTCGGACGGAGCCAAGTGAGGATGAAGCACCTGTCCATCTTTGAACCAAACAACGCGACGGGTGCGACGTGCAACCTCCGACTCGTGAGTTACCATCACAACCGTCATCCCGCTAGCATTTAACTCGCCAAAAATATCGAGAATTTCCTCAGTAGTGCGAGAGTCCAGCGCTCCCGTTGGTTCATCTGCAAGCAGGACAACCGGACGGTTAACAATAGAGCGAGCGATAGCAACCCTTTGTTGTTGTCCCCCAGAAAGTTGATTGGGTTTATTATGCAAACGATTTTCCATTTTCACCCGAACAAGAGCTTCCGTAGCACGTTCTTTCCGTTCAGCTTTCGGTACACCAGCATATACCATCGGTAACATAACATTTTCTAAAGCTGTCAACTGTTGTAATAAATGATATTGCTGGAAAACAAAGCCCAGTTTTCTGTTACGAACAACAGCTAATTGTGCATCATCTAAACTAGCAACATTTTCATTATCTAAATAGTAGCTACCAGAAGTTGGTTTATCCAAACATCCAATCACGTTCATCATTGTGGATTTACCAGAACCAGAAGCACCCATAATTGAGCAATACTCTCCTTGTTCAATAGTGAGGTCAACACCAGCAAGCGCGTGGACAGATGTCTCACCAACACCATATTGTTTAGTAATATTTTCGAGTTGAATAATTTTAGAGCTAACCATAAAAGTTAAATAATATATTTAGAATGTGTTTAGAATCAAAAATGTACATTAAATTTGAATACTACAATTATAGTAACCCTGATTATTTCTGTACAAGGTTCTTTACTACCAAAAGAAAACGGTACTATAGTACCAAAGCAAACGGGACTTTAGTACTAGGCAATTAGGTCAAAAAAGAGACAAAAGTTTGTGGTAACACTAAGCAAGCATAATTTAGAGTATAAGTATAAAATCTTTTTTTATCTTGTATTTCCTGAAAATTATGTTGATAAAACCAAAAAATCATCCATTCCGCTTACTTCTTTACCTTGAATGGATTCTTCTCGGTATGACAATTATCGGGGAACTTCCCTGGGAGATAGTCTTTCCATTTCTGCGACCAATAGCTGGTAGTTATAGTAAAAACATTAGAGAAAATTCTTGGTTGATAAGCTTATTTCTTATTACAACTTTTGGGTTAATGGGACTGTATTTACCAACTAAAAGTACTAAAATTAAGTGGTTTTATACTTTATTACAATTATTAATAATTGCTCTAGCAGATGCATTAGGTGATTGGGGACGCCTTGGTGTGCTTTATATAGTCGTAGTGATAAGAAGTTGTTTAATTTTCCCAGCACGAGAGCGTGCGATTGTTACGGGATTAGTTTTTTTCTTTTCTGTGTTTTCATTTCCATTTAGATTTAACCCTGCTGCAGTTCAACAAGAATTTTTACAATCTGTTAATATATCCGTGGAGCAAATCCGCACTTGGATGCTTTATTCAATGATTACTGGTGCGTTTTATTATGGTTTAACATTGGTGTTTGTATTACTATTAATAAATGCTTTGCTTAAAGAATATCAAAGTCGTCAAGATTTAACATTAGCCCATGAACAATTACGTCAATATTCTCTGAAAATTGAAGACCAAGCAACACTCCACGAACGTAACCGTATAGCAAGAGAAATTCATGATTCTTTAGGTCATTCACTCACTGCTCAAAATATTCAACTAGAAAGTGCTTTATTATTTTGTGATTCCAACCCAGAAAAAACCAAAATATTTTTAGAACGCGCTAAAGATTTAGGAATCAAAGCACTATCAGAAATTCGTAAATCTGTATCTACACTGCGCTCTGACCCATTGCAAGGAAAATCTTTAACATCAATACTGAATAGTCTTGTAGATGAATTTTGTCATAACTCTAATATCACCCCACACTATACTGTTAATTTGCAAAAACCACTAAAACCAGAAATTAATATTGCTATTTATAGAATTATTCAAGAAGCGTTAACAAATATTGGTAAATATAGTAACGCAACCGAAGTAACAATTCAGGTATTATCACAGGTGGGATGGGTACATCTATGTATCGAAGATAATGGTAAAGGATTTAACCTACAACAAAATACAACAGGTTTTGGACTGCGAGGAATGGAAGAACGCACCGCAACATTAGGTGGTAAATTACATATAAATAGTTATCCTGGTTCCGGTTGTCAAATTATGGTTGATATCCCTTTAGTACAGAACATACCATCTACAGTTAAGCACTTATAGTTCAATTTGGTGTGAAATACTACCACTAAATGTTATATCTAGAATAGGCTTTAAAGAGAGGAGAAGATTTAGGCATGGTAGTTGCTCAGACTAATTTAAATATTGCAGCACTAGAAGCAGAGTACAGCCAAAAAACACCACGAGAAATTTTGCAATTTGCCCTCAACACTTTTGATAATATTTCCATTTCCTTCAGCGGTGCAGAGGATGTTGTTTTAATTGATATTGCGTCAAAGATAACTAAAGATTTCCGTGTTTTTACGCTTGATACTGCACGCTTGCATCCAGAAACATACCAATTCTTGGATAAAGTCAGAGAGCATTATGGTATTAAATTAGAGGTAATGTTCCCTGATGCAGCCGAAGTACAAACTATGGTGGAAGAAAAAGGTATGTTTAGCTTCTACAAAGACGGTCACAAAGAATGCTGTGGGATACGGAAAGTCAGACCATTACGTCGTAAGTTAAACACGCTTGATGCTTGGATTACAGGACAACGTAAAGACCAAAGTCCCGGTACTCGTAATGGTATCCCTGTAATTGAAGTCGATACCGCTTTTTCTACCGAAGACCATCAATTAATTAAATTCAACCCCTTGGCAAACTGGTCTTCTGCGGAGGTGTGGAACTATATCCGCGCTTTAGATGTACCTTACAATAAATTGCACGAGCGCGGTTTTATCAGTATTGGTTGCGAACCCTGTACTAAAGCAGTATTACCAAACCAACATGAACGCGAAGGACGCTGGTGGTGGGAGGAGTCCACTATGAAAGAGTGTGGTCTGCACGCAGGTAATTTGCAGAAATAAAATAATAATTTTCAGCAAATTGCCCCAAACGTAGAGACGTTACATGTAACGTCTCTACATTTATATTTGCCATTACCAATTACCAATTACCAATTACCAATTACCAATTACCAATTACCAATTACCAATTACCAATTACCAATTACCAATTACCAATTACCAATTACCGAATCCCCATTAAAAACGCGCTCCCCCATCAACCTCAATCACACTACCCGTAAAATAGTCGCATTCAATAATAAAACGCATAGCTAACCAAATTTCAAAAGGCTCAGCCATACGCTTTAAAGGTATTTTAGAAATCATCTCCGCTTGGGCTTCTGAGGATACATGACTCAGCATTGGTGTTTTGGTCAAACCCGGAGCAATCCCCGCAACACGAAATCCATAAGGAGCCAACTCCAAAGCCCAAGTGCGAGTTTCTGCATCAATTCCCGCTTTAGAAGCACTATAATTTGATTGGCCAGGGTTACCCGAACGGGTGACAGAAGAAATATTGACAATCAAACTAGGGGAAATATTTTTTTCCATAGCCATCGCAACAAATTCTCGTGCCATAAAAAAAGCACCAGTCAAATTAACATCAATAACACGCTTCCATTGTGCTGTTGGTAATTTACGTAGCCAACCTTCTTCGTCGCGACTAACTAACAAACCATCTCGCAAAATACCAGCATTGTTAACCAAAGTATTGACATCTCCTAATTTTTCAAAAGCTTCCTCGATAAAGGTTTTCACCATTGATTCATTAGCTACGTCAAGATGCGCTCCGAAAATTTTTCCTGGTAAATTTGCACTTTCAGCTTCTAATTCTTTTAGTCCATCTAAGTCAACATCACCCCCAATTACACATGCACCCGCACGTGCAAGCTCAAGAGCAGTAGTTCGTCCAATTCCACTCGCAGCACCAGTCACTATTGCTCGTACATTTTCCAGTTTCATAATTACTCCTCAATAAAATATCTATCAAAAATATCTATCAAAATTTTCTTTTCATAAATCCAGAAAAATGTTTTAATGCTTCTTCAAAAACTTTTGGTTCGACTCCTAAACCAATCCGGAAATGACCTTCCATTCCAAAAGACTCTCCAGGTAGTACTAGTACGCTAGTATCTTCTACTAATTCTTGGACAAAATCTTGGCTATTAATTGATTTGTCTTTAAAATACGGGAAGGCGACCATCCCAGCTTGAGGTTTGACCCAATCCAGTACATGCTCATTTTCTTTAATAAACTCACCCAGTAGTAATAAATTTTGTGAAATCCACTCTTTATATATAGGGACAATGTTATGCCAATTATGCAGAGCGGCTTGCACAAGAAAATCATTAACAGAGCAAACAGTATGCGTTGTATAATCTTTAAAGTCTCTACATTTATTTATAAGTTCTGCTGAGCCTATAATCCATCCGACCCGCAGACCAATACAACCAAAGCATTTTCCAATTCCTCCCAAAGCTACAACTTTTGGAGATTTACTCAAAATAGAAGGAATAATATCTGTGTTATCAAAATTAATAAAACGATAATGTTCGTCAGCAAGTATTTCACAATTATGTTTTTCAGCAAGATTAATAAATGCCTGTATTTCTTGTTCTGAAAAAACAATACCTGTAGGATTATGAGGATTGTTTAATACAATAACTTCTGTATTATCATCAACTAGTTTAGATAACTCATCCAAATCAGGTCTAAAATTATTATCTGGTGAAAGTTTCAGAAAGCGAACTTCATATCCAAGATATTTGGGGACTTCATACAAAACTTCAAATGCTGGGAAAGGAACTACTACGTTGGCTTTTGGTTTATGACGAATGTGGAAATACATAAATATAGCTTCAGTAGTTCCATGACTAACTAAAATTCTGTCACAATCGACATCATCGTAAAACGAAGCTATAGTTTTTCTTAATTTCAGAGAACCACGAGTATCATTATTTTCCAAATTGATTTTGAGTAAATCATCAACAGATGTATTTGTTAGTTGAATTAACTCATTTAAAGTATTATTCGTGACTCCGCTTTCTGCCAGATTGTAGCGAGCATCTTGATACTTAATAAACCAAGGTTCCATCACAGATTGTAACATTTTATCAAACCCCTTAAATTTTTTATGTGCTAAACGGGAACCTCCCCCATTTGTAGAGACGCGATTAATCGCGTCTCTACATTACATACATTACATTAAGATACTACGTAATATCGGTTGAGCATCATTTGAAGATATAAAAATTCCTCCAGCAGATTCATGAGCTTTGGCATAATTAGAATCTCTTAGACGGATTTTGTGAACTTTGGGTAAGTTCCAAAAAGGAGTAGAAGGATTTAAATGATGGTCAAGATGGTAATTCTCATTGTGAATCCCCAAAAAGAATGACTCTAACCAATGGCTATTGCGGTTGCGTGTCATATAAAGGTCAGTGTCAAATCTTTGTACTAAAGGATAGTGTTCGCTTAGCTCAATGAACCAACCGATAATTTGGAAGGTCGTCAGATAAGGTACAAGCCAAAAAAGTATTATTATCTGCTCCTGATGTAAGAATCGGAAAGTCAGGAAAATTGACAGTAGATAAAGCAACATCACAGCTTGTTCTAACGAATTAGCTCCTTTGACGAATAATCTATCTTTTATTAAGGCATATAAATAATGAGGAACTTTGGTAAGTAGAAGCGGTGAAATCACATATTTATTCAGAAACTCTCTGGAACTAATATCATTGTATAAACCTTGAGAAATATGAAAATTATAATCTGGGTCTAAATAAGAATGACCTAAATATCTATGATGCAGATATACATGGGTTTTTTGATAACCTGTAAAATTTTGAAATATTAAATATCCAGACGATAACCCACCAATAACGAAGTTAAGGTATTTATTTTTTACCAAAGTACCGTGAGCAGCTTCGTGTAATAAAGTAGCTAAAGCACGCTGACGAGCGCCTATAATTAAAACTGCTAAAGGATAGAAATACCAACTGAAGTGACATGTAATAAATATACTAAGAATTATCACCAAATAATCTTCTAGTAATGCAAGTATCCCGTGCCAATTATCAAGCTTTGCGAGACTCTTGATTTCTTTTTGTATGGAAGGGTCGAACTTATAAATTTTATATCTGTATTTTTTGCTATCTGTGTATGTTTGTATATTCATGGCTCTGTTGAAATAGGGAATTGGGTGTAAAAGAACCAGTGCTTTTGGTGAATTTTGCGACGCAAAGCAACTGGTTTAGTAGAAAGTGTCGAAAGAATAATTGTCATCACTTATATTTGTTGATGAAATCAATGTTGATAGAAAAAAACTTAATTCCCCCCCTTCCCTAGCAGGGAAGGGGGGTAGGGGGGTTAGGTCTCTTGAATTACTGCGCTAACTTCGTTCACATAAGGCTCTTTTAACAGGTTTTCATGCTCACCATTTATTGGGTGAATATGTACTTCAGATTCAGTTAATTGACCCCAACCCACAGTCGAATCATCAGGGAAATGTGCTGCAAGTGTTGCTGTTATTAATAGAGAAATCGAAGATTTAATTGATTGTGGTTGATAATGAAAACTAGCTAGAGAATTTGCTTTGTAAACATTGAGTAATCCCGTAATGAGATTTTTGCCAGATAAAGGTGGAACTATTTCATGATTTTGCAATATTTGTAATATATGTTCTAATCTTTCCTCTTCTTCCAATCTGGAAAGTTTTTCCCAATCAATACTCAGTTTTTGGTTGAAATGTAGTCCAATTTGTTCAACAATAAACCCAAGGAGAGCGACGTTATCATCAAGGGATTCCTCCATCTCGATATCATTGGGTAAAGGTGGATGGGTATCAATAATCAAGAGATTTTCGACTTGCTCCCCAGCAGCCTCTAATTGCGAGACCATTTCAAAAGCAATTAATCCACCCAAAGAGTAACCCCCAATTACATAAGGGCCAGTTGGATTTACTTCTTTAATTGCTTGGATATAAACTGAAGCCATGCTTTGAATCGTGTCCAGTGGTTTTTGTTTACCATCTAAACCACGTGCTTGCAGAGCATAAACAGGTTGTTCTTTGCCAAGACTGTTAGCCAAAAGCGAGTAGGACAAACCATAACCCCCTGCTGGATGTACCAAAAATAAAGGTGTTTTATCCCCTTTGGTTTGTAGAGGAAGTAAAACATCGGAGTAACTCGATTTTTCGCCTTTTTCTAGGTCACCTTTTTCTAATTGCAGAGCTATTTTCTCTATGGTTCCTTCACGGAAAAAGCTGACAACGGGAAGATTGTACCCCAATTGCTGTTCAATTTCTGTGCAACAACGTATTGCTAATAAAGAGTGACCACCTAAATCAAAAAAGTTATCAGTAACACCAATTGGACTAACTACTAACACTTCTTCCCACAGTTCTACCAATTTCAGTTCCAATGCTGTCCGAGGTGGAATATTTTTGCTGTCCCGTGCGTTACCATCGAGACTGGGTGCAGGTAATGCTTTTCTGTTAACCTTACCACTAGACGTTAGTGGCATTGCTTCCAGTATCACAAACGCTGAAGGTATCATGTACTCAGGCAGTTTTGCTTTCAAGAACTGCCGTAGTTCACTAGTTGTTAACCCATTCTGTGTTAGTGCGTTCTGTGTTAGTGCGTTCTGTGTTGATGCATCCGGTTGAGGAACAACATAAGCGACTAATTGCTTGTTATTTGCTTGGTCTTCCCTGATGATAACTACAGTTTCTCGTACTCGTGGATGTTGGCTTAATACCGTTTCCACTTCTCCTAATTCAATGCGGAAGCCTCGTAATTTAACTTGATGGTCAAAACGACCCAAAAATTCAATTTTGCCATCGGCTAAATAGCGTGCCTTATCCCCTGTTTTGTATAGACGTGTACTCTCTTCCTGACTAAAGGGATTGGGGACAAATTTTTCTGCTGTCAAACTAGGACGGTTGTGATATCCTCTCGCAAGACCAACACCACCAATATACAGTTCCCCAGGAACACCAATGGGGACTGGTTGCAAGTTTTGGTCTAGTAGATATACTTGTAAATTTTGTAAAGGTTTACCAATTGGTACTTCCCTTTCACTCAGTTCTGTGAGTTCTAACTGAGATAAATTGCAGCTAGTTGCTGATACAGTTGCTTCCGTAGGACCATATTCATTTATTAATTGAGGATATTCACCCACAGAATTGCGCCATATTTCCACTTGTTCTGGAAGTGCGCGTTCCCCTGCAATTGCTAACACACGTAAAGATTCAGGTAGCTGTAGGTTCCCTTTTGCTAATTCTCCTTTTGCTAATTCAAAAGTTAACTGATGCCAGTATGCTGTTGGTATATCCATTGCTGTTACACCATAATCGCCACACTTCTGCACGAAAGTTGTAATAGAACTTAACATTTCATCCGTACGCAATACCAGGGTTGCACCAGCACTCAGGCAAGAGAAAATCTCCGCAACAGCTCCATCAAAACTAATAGAGGCGAACTGTAAAAAGCGCTCTCCACTTTTTAATCCAAAATCAGAAACTCTTCCCTGACTATAATTAACCAGAGGTTTATGTTGAATCATTACTCCCTTGGGTTTGCCAGTAGACCCAGAGGTATAAATTAAATAAGCCAAGTTATCGGGTTGAACTTTAGTAACTGGAGCTTTCTTGCTTTCTTGGGATATTACTTCCCACTCCGCATCAACAGACACTACGTAACCTTGATATTCGGGTAGCACTGTGAACAAACTATTTTGAGTCAGTAGCACCGATGCTCCTGAATCTTCTAGCATGAAAGCCAAGCGTTCCTGAGGGATTTGTGGGTCTAAGGGTACGTAAGCCCCACCTGCTTTTAGGATACCTAGTAGTCCAATTAACATTTCTGGGGAGCGCTCCATACAAATACCCACTAGTACCTCTGGCCCTACCCCCAGCAATTGCAAGTAGTGTGCTAGTTGATTTGCTCGCTCATTTAACTCTTGGTAAGTTAGTTGCTGCTCTTGATGCATTACAGCCACTGCTTCTGGAGTTTTTTCTACCCAAGCTTCAAATAAGTTGTGGATACATAAATCTTGGGAATAGTCTTTTTGAGTATTATTCCACCCTAGTAATAACTGCTTTTGTTCCGTTGCTGTAACTACGGGTAATTCCGCAAGCTGTAAACTAGGATTAGTAACAATTGCAGCTAACAAGGTTTGGAAATTCCTTATCATTCGCTGAATTGTTTCTGTTGCAAACAAATCACTGTTATATTCCCATGCACCCTCAAGTCCTTTTTCGGTTTCTGCCATCGATAAGCTTAAATCAAACTTAACGGTAGCACCTTCCATTTCTATAGGAGTCAGACGTAAATCAGGTAGTTGCAAATCTGAAAGTGGTGTATTCTGTAAAACGAACATCACTTGGAACAAGGGGTTATGGCTTAAGGAGCGCTCTGGTTGTAATTCCTCTACTAACCTCTCAAAAGGTACATCCTGATGGGCATAAGCTTGTAAAGTTTTCTCTTTAATCCGCTCTAACAACTTGACAAAAGACGGATTATCGCTGATATCGGTTCTAATAACTAGGGTATTGACAAAAAAGCCAATTATATCTTCTGTTTCTTTACGATTGCGGTTGGCTATAGGAGTACCAACTAATAAATCCTGCTGTCCTGAATAACGCATCAACAGAGTTTTAAATACCCCTAACAATCCCATAAATAGGGTTGCACCTTGAGATTCGCATAACCGTTTAAAGCCTTCGTAGCTTTCTTTTTCTACAACAAAAGGTATTTCAGTTCCTTTATAAGAGGCTACTGCAGGACGTGTAAAATCGGTAGGTATTTCTAAAGGTTCTATTTCCCCGCTTAGTTCCTGCTTCCAGTAGTTTAGTAATGATGGCAATTGCGTTTGTTCAAAAGTCGTGCGTTGCCAATGAGCAAAATCACCGTACTGTAGAGCAAGCGTTGGTAAAAGAAATTCCTGACCTTGAGCAAAAGCTGTGTAATACTGGGTTAATTCTTTAACTATTACCCCAAAAGACCAAGCATCAGAAATAATATGATGCATCACCGCAACAAAAACATGGGTATCCTCTGCTAATTTATAGAGATATACCCGCAGCAATGAATCCGTTTGTAAATTAAAAGGACGTAATGCTTCTTCTCGGACTGCTTGTTCTAACTGCTTATCAAGTTCTTCCGGTTGTAAGTAGCTTAAATCAATTGCGGACAGGGATATATCTTTTGACTCGTGGATAACTTGTATGGGATTACCGCTCGCATCCTGAGTAAATGTAGTACGCAATACTTCATGGCGATTAATAATTTCCTGCAAACTACGCTGTAGAGCTTCTTGATGCAAGCTTCCGTCCATCCGGAATCCCACTACAATGTTGTATGCTGGGTTGTTAGGTTCTAGTTTGTCTAGGAACCAAAGTCTAGCTTGAGAGAAAGAAAGCGGCAGTTTATCGCGCTCTTGGTCTTGGACTCTTTGTATTACATCTTTTTGAGTTGTGACTTTATCGCTCTTTGCATTTAGCAAATCAATTTGCTCAGCTAAACCCCCAACAGTAGGATGTTCAAACACAGCTCGTAAAGGCAATGCTAAATCAAACTCTTCGCGAATTCGGGAAACAAGTTTAGTTGCTAACAAAGAGTGTCCACCTAATTGGAAGAAGTCATCTTTTATCCCAACAGTTTCCAAACCAAGTACATTACCCCAAAGTTTACATAAACGTTCTTCTGTGGGAGTTGTCGGTTTAGCAAAAGAGTCCTTAGTAACTGTCCCTTCCCTATCCGGTGCAGGTAAAGCGCGTCGGTCTAATTTACCACTTGGGGTCATGGGTAATTTTTCCAACAACACAAACGCAGCAGGTCGCATATAATCTGGAAGTTGTTCTTTAGCTACCTGTTTGAGTTCTGGAATTAGCGCTTTGATAAATCGTGCTTTTACGGGATTTACCCAGTATAGTTGTGTTTCTTTTAACTGTGTCTCTTCTGTCTGAGCTTTGGTAATCGGCATCACTGGAGCGCGGTGTTTTGCTTCCACATCTGTCCTAGGGTAAAAGCAAACATCAAAACAATTAGCACCAGTAGTTATTTCTGAATCTTGGGAATAACTAATTGCAACTTGACAGCCAATTTCTTGTGCAAGTTTATAGAAATCTCTTGGGTCAACAGCTTGTGTTTTATCTAGTTCATTTAATAATTCGCGGAGTTCTCTAACTGTAGGGGTTTCATTATTTCCCTGATACCATTGTAAAATTGCCTCATCTTCTTGCAAGCGTGCGTTGGGGACACCACACCAACCGATAGGAAATTCTAATCCTTTTTCCAGATGCTGACGCACATCACTTAATTGCAAATTTGCTTGTTTCCAGTCTGACCAAATTGGTTCTTGAATATTGCGTTCAGATGTCTCACCTGTATCACCGTTCTTTTTATGTAGGATTACATCATAACGATATTTAGTTAATTCGTTATATGCAGTTTCTTCTTTGAGATGAACTTCTACTCCATCCAAATTTGGAATAATATGGGGTAAATTTACAAAGAAAGCTGGGTCTAAAACAAGCTCGTTTTCTTTTTCTGCTATGCGCTTAACTACAGATGCAAAAGCTTCTCTATCAAATTCTGGATTAGCTTGAGAGTAAGCAATACTAGTATGAAAATCTTCTAAGGTTGGTAAATGACGATTATCCCCAATAAATAAACTTCCCCCAGGAGCCAACACCCGTAGCGCTCCTGCAATTACTTGTTGAAAATACTCTATAGAGGGAAAATATTGTGCAACAGAGTTGATAACGACGGTATCGAAATAAGATTCGGGAATATTAGTAAAGTCGATACCCTCTTGATGGAACAAGCGAACATCAGATAGAACATTAGATAATTCCTGCTTCTGTACGAGATTTTGCAAACGGTTAATAGCTTGTTGAGAAAAATCTGTAGCCCAGTAAGATTCTACCTTTGGCGCTATATTAAAAAGAATCATCCCTGTACCGCAGCCAATTTCTAGAACTCGTTTTGGTGCTAGGGCTGTAATGCGGGTCAAGGTATTATCCAGCCACTCACGCATTTCCGAAGCGGGAAGTGGTTGACCGTCGTAACTATTGTTCCAACCTATAATATTAAAATCAACGTTGCCTGCAGTTTCTGTTTGACTATAGGTTTCGTTAAAAGTATATTGCCATTCCTCCGTTTGTTCCCGCGTTAAGGTTTCATATTCGGCAACTTTCGACAAGTCAGCTTGCGGTACAATATACGCTACAATTCTGACATCTTTTTCTGTATCTTCGCGGGTAATTACACAAGCCTCGCGTACACTGGGATGACGTTGTAAAACCCCTTCAATTTCACCCAATTCAATTCTAAAACCGCGAACTTTGACTTGATGGTCATTACGTCCTAAGTATTCAATTTCACCGTTGGGGAGATAACGCGCTAAATCCCCTGTTTTGTAAAGACGCTCTTTTCCTTCTGGGTCCGCAGGGTTAAGCAACATACGTTCGGCTGTTAATTGCTCCCGGTTAAAATAGCCACGAGCAACACCCGCACCACCTACGTAAATTTCCCCAACTACACCGACTGGAACAGGTTGTTTATAAGTATCAAGAATATATAAAGATAAATCCGGAATCGCTTGACCAATAACACTTCCCAAGCGTTTTTTGACATCGCGCCAGCGAATTGGGCGGTAAGTAACATGTACAGTGGTTTCTGTAATTCCATACATGTTGACTAACAGTGGAAAATCATCCCCATGACGTTCAAACCAGGGTTCCAAACAAGCTAATTCTAAAGCTTCTCCACCAAAAATTACATAACGCAAATTCAGTTCGCTTTCTCGACACAGAACTTCCTCAGCTTGCATTAATTGTCGAAAAGCCGAAGGTGTTTGGTTTAGAACCGTTACCCGAGCATCGCAAAGTAAATTATAAAATTCTTCCGGTGAGCGACTGGTAAGATAAGGAACAATAATTAAACGTCCCCCAAAGAACAACGCACCCCACATTTCCCAAACAGAGAAATCAAAAGCGTAGGAGTGGAAGAGAGTCCAAACGTCTTTTTCATTAAAGTTAAACCATTTTTTCGTAGCCAACATCAAACGCACAACATTATAATGTGTGACTACCACACCTTTGGGTTTACCCGTTGAGCCGGAAGTATAAATAATATAAGCAGCATTATTCGGTTTAACATCAACAAGAGGTTCAGTTGTTTTTTCCTCAGCTAGTTCCGCTTCAGATTTATCAACAAAAACTATATGCGCTTCATTTTGTGGTATTTGTTCTTCAAACTCCGACTGGGTAAGCAGCACTGACACCATGCTATCGGACAACATGTAAGCAACCCGGTCTCTAGGGTAGTCTGGGTCAAACGGAACATAAGTACCACCTGCTTTTAAAATAGCCAGAATAGCAACCACTAAGTCCAAAGAACGAGCCATCCAAAGTCCCACTCGCGACTCTGTTTTTACACCGAGCTTAATTAAATAGTGCGCTAAGCGGTTAGAACGTTCATTTAACTCTTTGTAACTTAGAGACTGATTCTCAAACACCAATGCAGTTTTGTTACCTCGCAAATCAGCTTGTTGGCTAAAAACTTGATGGAGACACAACTCCACGGGGAAACTCTGCTTGGCTTTCGCAGGCATTAATTTAGCATATTCATCCGGGAGAAGTATGGGTAAGCGACCCAGAACAGCATCAGGTTGTGCGACAATATTTTCTAACAAATTGCAGAAATGACTGACTAAACGTTCTACAGTTTCCCGTGCAAACAAATCAGTGTTGTAAGAAAAAACGCCATTTAAACTATCTTCATTTTCTGTTATAAAAAGTTCTAAATCAAAGCGAGCAGCTTCTTGGCTAGCGAGAGAAGTTACTTTTAAATCAGCAACTGCAAAATCAGCCTTTGGTGCATTTAATAAAGTAAAAGCAATTTGAAATAAAGGATTTCTACTAGTATCGCGTTCAACCTGCAACCTATCGACTAATGTTTCAAAAGGCACGTCACCATGTTCAAAACCCTCAAAAACAGTTTCCTTAACCTGTCTTAAAACATTGCGGAAACTAGGTTCTGCCGATAAATTGGCACGAATCACCAACATATTTACAAAAAAGCCAATCAGTTTTTCCGCATCAACTCCGGGACGATTAGCAATAGAAGTTCCAACAGTAATATCATCTTGTCCAGAGTAACGACCCAGAAGAGCAGCAAAAGCAGCCATCAAGGTCATAAACAAAGTCGCATCTTCTTCCTGACTTAGCTTGCGAATTGCTTGTGTCAACTCCGGAGAAATAGAAAAGTTAACCAAATCTCCCTTGAACGATTGCAAAAGCGGTCTGGAAAAATCCGTTGGAAATTGCAGAACAGGTAACTCAGCTAGTTGCTTCTCCCAATAGGCAAGATGTTCTTCCAAAACCGAACTACTAGTTTTTTCTTGTTGCCAAACAGCATAATCAGCATATTGGATTGTTAACTCATCAAGTCCTGTTACATCTCCTTGTAAAGCGAGATAGTAAAGAGAAGCAAGCTCTTGTACAATCACCCCTATCGACCAACCATCAGCAATAATATGATGAAGAGTTAAAGCCAATATATGCTGCGTTGGTGTTAGGCGATAAACCCGCATTCTAATCAGCGGGCCGTTAGATAAATCAAAAGAATATTGTGCTTCCGAACGTGCAACAGTAGAAATATTTGTTTCAACTTCAGATGAGGGGATATCGCTCCAATCTTCCAAGGATAAATCAGTTAAAAATCGTGGGTGAATACGTTGCCAAGGTTCACCATCAATTGCCATAAATGTAGTTCTTAAACTTTCATGACGCTGTTGCAACTGTCTGAAAGCTTCTTGTAAAGCCTCTACTTGTAATAGACCATCTAAACGAAAAACAGAACAAATATTGTAAGCTGAAGAGTTAGGTTCCAATTCATAAAGAAACCACAAACGTCTCTGTTGAAAAGAAGCAGGAGCCTCAGTCAGAGCGCGTCTAGTAATTTGAAATGCGTCTTGTTCCCGGTTAATACCTTCTTCTTCTAGGAGCAAGTCTAAAAGTTCAAAATCGTTGGTTTCCGTGAAATTCATGATAAATAAACTTTGTATTTGTTTTGCGAGGTGAATTAAGAGTGGCGCGATATTAAGTGTTCTTTTATATAAGTAGGTGTTGTACTGGGGGATTTATGCAAATACAGCGAAAAATTTTTGTTACCTTTATTTTTCGTGCCCCCCTTGACAAATTACGAATTATGTTAGCTGCTCAAATATAATTCATCGCGACGATACAAGAACTGCTCAAACGCAGGAATGTACTCCAATACTTTAGCTACTTTGGCTTTTTGCTCTAGTGTCAACCCTTTGCCTTCTTTCCACTTGGCAATAAGTTTATCTACCTGAGCTTGGTCATCCAGTGATTTATGGGACTGTGTATTATGTTGACGGTATTTGTATAGTTTTTGCGGAATAAAATGAGCATCACTTAGTAATCCCATCTGCATGAATAAATCATTTCCCTCACGTCCTTGTCCCAGCGACTCAGACCATCCAGATGTTTTGGCATATACAGACTGGCGCAGAAAAGAACCACTTTCTTTGCATACTCCAACAGCAATAGAGAAAAAAGGTATCTCAGGAACATCATAAGAAACTTCTTCAAATTCTCCTTTCTCTGATGGGAAAAATCGAGGAAAGTAAAAATCTTCCAAAATCTTATCTTCGCTATCAATGTGCCATCCATCGCTGCAAGCAACACCAACATGAGGATGTTTGTCAAGGTAGTTAACCATAACCTCTAACATCTGTGGTTCGATACAGTCATCTGCATCAAAAAACATTAAATATTCTGACTCTGGAGAACAAACCTTAAAACCGTTATTACGAGCGTTGCAAACACCACCATTTGCCTGTTTAATTAATCGCAAGCGTGGTTCGTTGCTGGCATAACTTAAGACAATTTCTGCTGAATTATCGGAACTGCCATCATCTACTACTATATGCTCCCAGTCTGTGAAAGTCGAAGCAAGTAAGCTCTCTATTGTTTTTCCGATATATTTTTCTGCGTTATAACATGGGGTAATAATACTAATTTTAGGCATAGTTTCTATAATCTCTTCTGTGTTTTAAGTCGCTCATTATGTTATTAATAGGATTAATGGGGGGGAATTTATGCAACAGACATCTCCGGAAAACATTTATAGGTTTTAAATTCACACGCACACCCTTTCCCCCCTACCCCCCCCCTCCCTATGCTACCGTGTACACACAAGTCGATTCATTTAATGTCGTATCAAACCCTGGCTATTGAAATAGCCTTAACATGTTGAGTCGTATTACCACAATCCCTGAATAATCTTGGTCAGTTCACCACGACTTCGACTTACTTCTGAGCGAAAAAATACCCAAACGACAATCAGTATCATCGGAGGTATACTTGGAAATACAGCAGTAATACCAATATTTGCAGTACTTTCCAGCATAATGGGAACAACAGCACTATACCAGGACAGAAAGAAAAAGCCTAAAAATCCTATAGCAGCAGGGTGTAAACTCATTTCTATATGAACATCTGTTTGATGAGATTGCGCTTCAAAATGTCCTTTAACCACTGGTATAAATAATTTACGATAGACATTGCGAGTGATTTTAAAGCCTTTTTCAGAAATGTTACCTTGATAAGGTAAACCATCTGTTGGAAACCCCAAGATTTTCGGGACTTCTATTTTTTCATTCAAGCGTTGTAAAACTACAGTTATTGAATCAGGTGTAGAAATTGTAAAGCTATCTTTTGGTATTATTTTCATTTAATTTTTCAATACAGGGTTTTGCTTTAAGTATTCCCCTAACCTTAACTTTTCTAACACTTTAATATCATCAACAACTGCTTCATGGTATGACTGATATATTTGTGGATTTGATATAGTCGATTTTCTTAAGTCTTGTAAAGATTCACTATTTAATTTCTCTGGCTACATATTCTGATAAAAGTGTATCTACAGCTAATTTGAATTTCGAGGGTATTCGTAGAACTGAAATAGTCGAAGATAAAAATATACCGCGTGCTTTTGCATTAATTCTTAATAAATTTGGCTGTCGATATGTATTTGAACTGACTGCAACCTTAAAGGCTATTAATAAGTGTAAAAACTGGTCAAGGTAGTGACAGCAAAATTCTAGACTGGAGAAGGGTTTCAGCTACTATCACCACCTTTTTAATTTTATTTTTATTAAAATTTAAGGCTATATTTACTCCCCTGCTTTTATTCCGCTTTTAATTTTCGCTTTACCTCAAAAGTTAGAAAAACAGCACCAAGTACATAAATTGCGTCCACAGAACTAGATTCAGGAACAGTAACAAATCTTAATTTGTTTATCGCAAACGCACGATTGTTTTCAGAAGTACTAAAAACTAGCCGTGCAATATTGGCAGTGTCGCTCTTAACCCCTAAGAATAAAGCAGAGCTATCCAAATTTAAAGAAGAAGTTCCAGGCGCAGAGAAATTACCCAATAAGTTATTATTACTGTCAAATGCTGAGACAAAAGCAGTAAAGCTAGGTGTATCGTCTACAGCTATTTGGGTTCCAACCGCTTGCACTGGTTTCTCAAAACTAATACTCAATGGACCTGGATTACCGATAGCAGGAAAAGTTCCCCTAATAAACCCTGTAAATAAAAGAAAATCTCCTGCTGCAAAGTTTGTTGGGATTCCTGGTGGCGGTAAAGTTTGAAAAATCAATGGTGGTGTCACACCTGGAATATTTGACTTTGGAATATCTACGTTTAACTTTAAACCTTTACTAGATGTAGCGCTAAAGGTATTTGGTAAAATCTTGAAAGGAAATTGAACACCCAAACTTGACCAATCTAGTTGGTCATTGCTTCCTAACATACTACTTTGAGTCACAAATGTAATGCCATAGGATTTTGCAACTTGTGACGTAAGTACAATGGTTGTAAGTGCTGTCGCAGCAATCAACCTACAACAGTTTAATATCAAGCTCATTTTGTTTTATCTGCACTATTTGTTTTTAATTAAATAGCAGATTACCGTGTTTTTCTTGGAGATAGTTAAGTATTACTGATTTTTAATATAAAATTTAGCTAAATTTCATATTGGAACATACGTAGAATACTTGTAATCTCAAATGCTCCTTGTATGTTTAGTTTTTTGCTCTTCTTTTAAAGATGGTAAAGTTGTAATTTATTCAACTGGTGGGGGGTTGCGAAGAATTTCATCTGGTGACACTGTGGTCATATTAAAAGCCTGCCATTGAGTGGAAACAAATTTAAATCTACCCATTCCAACTTCACCATTAGTTTTGAAATTATCCCACAGTGCGTTTAAGTTCTGCCAATAATCACCACCTACATTAAGCAAATAGCGAGCTTTTTGGTTGTCATTAGGCTTTTTGGGATTATCGATTATAAGTCTTGCTTGAACTGTGGTAAATACACCACCTACATCATTGGAATTAATATTAGCTCTACCGTTTTTCGGCCAGAAGTGAAAGTTGTATCCATTACCAGCGATGACCGAAATACTACCATCTTTTTCGTTACGAATATTTGCGGGTTTGCTCTTATTTCCACTATAATCTTCCAAATAAGCTGCTCCTTCTACATTCGTGGAAGCTTGCAGAAGATACCATTTTTTATCTCGCTTGCTCAGCATGTATGTTTTCGTGTTCCTGATTTGAACGCGAGTATTGGTTGCTGGATTCCCTTTATCTTGCACGTATAACTGTCCCCAAGCCGTTATTGCCGTAAATTTTTTTGGGTTGTTGCCCATATTGATGCGCGGTCCTTTTAGCCAACTATAGTAATAGGGAACCCCATTCGGCGTTGCCTCATGCGGGAGCTTCATATCGTTAACAATAGTTGCAATTGTATTAATCTTCTGTGGGGTTTGGGCGTGAATGGGACAACAGAAACTTAGTAAAATGGTATTTACCAAGATAATAAAATGCGATTTTCTAATTAACATTCTGACAAGAATCCTTCATCCCAGTTTACATAAACATTAAGTATCTAAAGCAAGTTAGCTTTAAAGAATCAACCTATATAACGAAATTTAAATGCACAAAAATCCTGTAAATAGCTTATTCCAAAGCTTTAAATAAACGGAAGACACACATTGATTTTATCGAGCCGACTTACTAAATACTAGTATACATTTTATACAATTTATCGTCAATGCTCACCAACCCCCTAACCGAAACCAGATTAGGATAATACTGTGTACACACAAGTTTAGCTATCTAATTTAGCTATCTAAAAATTCAAGCCGAGTACTTGGAAACTCTGTACGCTCGGTTTATAGGGGGGAAAGGGGTAGCAATACCCCCAACCTACCCAACCTTGTACCTGAAGTGATTAATTCAAAAGTACTATATTTTCTTCAATTTTGTAAGCGCTACGCTCCACTGCGTGAACGCCCAGCGTCCGTTATGTCCTAAGAGGACACACTGCGTGAACGGATATTTTGAATTTTGAATTTTGAATTTTAAATTGTTTTGGTCATAGTAGCTTTACGTTTTGCTTCTAAGAGCTTAGCTTTTTCTTCGGGTGTCATTTGTTTCATCCTTAAAAATGCTTTCGCTATTTTTTCTGTGCGTCCTGGTTGTGTTTCTCTCGCTAACAACAGCCCGACAGTTTTCTCTATAGTTAAGGAGTCAAATAATTCCCGTAACGACAGTTCGATAGAAAAGACTTTTCTGATGCGAGCGTGAATTTGCGCGGCTAATAATGAATGTCCACCAAGGTCGAAGAAATTATCTTTTACTCCTAATCTTTCGACTTTCATCAGTTCCTGCCAAATATCTACTAATACTTCTTCAATTGCATTTCTCGGTGCTGTATAATACACCTGGGAATTAGATGAAGAAGGAGCAGGTAAAGCTTTTCTGTCTACCTTATTGTTAGGTGTTAAAGGCATTGCTTCCAAGAATACCCAAGCTGATGGAACCATATAATCGGGTAACTTTTCTAAGACAAATGCTCGCAATGCATCAGAATTGGGTTGTTCGCTACCGGGCTTTGTAACGAGATAGGCAACAAGTCTCTTTTCACCGTTTGTATTTTCTAAAGGTTGGACAATTGCTTGAGAAATATTGCCATGATTTGCTAGAACGGTTTCGATATCTCCTAATTCAATACGGAAGCCACGTATTTTTATTTGGTAATCGATACGGCCTAGGAATTCTATTTTACCGTTAGGCAGCAACCGCGCTAAATCTCCTGTGTTATACAACCGTTCTCCTGCTTTTTGAGCGAAGGGATTAGGCACAAATTTATCAGCAGTTAAATCAGGTCTTTGACGATAACCTCTTGCTAGTCCTGCTCCACCGATAAATAATTCTCCCACTATACCCTGAGGAACTGGATTTCCGGCGCTGTCTAAAATATAAATAGGTGTGTTGGCGATGGCTTTACCTATGGAAAGTGCGTCTTCTGGTTGCTTAATTTGGTTAACTGTAGACCAAATTGTAGTTTCTGTCGGCCCGTAAACGTTCCATAATTCAACTTCTAAGTTAAGTAAAGCAGCAGCCAAATCAATTGGCATTGCCTCACCACCACACAAAGCACGGAAGGCTTGATTTGGTTTCCAACCTGCGAGCAACAGCAATCGCCATGTACTTGGGGTTGCTTGCATTACTGTTGCTTGGTGTTTGTTTAGCAACTGCGTCAGTTGAAAACCATCGCGGGCTGTTTCCCGGTCTGCTACAACTAACCGCGCTCCGGTAATCAAGGGTAAAAATAGTTCTAGGATGGAAATGTCAAAGGATAGGGTAGTAACTGCTACTAGTGTGTCGCTAGAGCTAATCCCCGGTTGTTCGCGGAAACTGAGAAGGAAATTGCTGAGAGCGTGGTGATTAATTTGTACACCCTTGGGTTTACCCGTAGAACCGGAGGTATAAATAACGTATGCTAAATGGTCGTTTCCGCTAATGCTTGGTAATGTTGTATCTGGCTGATGTGGAACCGTTATTTCTTTTTTATCCAGCAGCAGAACCTGAACTGATGATGTGTCAATTTGGGTAGCAATTGTTTCTTCTGTGATGATAACAGCAGCACCACTATCCGCCAACATGTAATCAATTCGTTCTTTTGGGAAAGCTGGGTCTAGGGGTACATAGGCTGCGCCAGCTTTTAATATACCAAGAATTGTGACAAGTAAACCTGCGTGACGTTCCAGGTAAATAGCAACCAATGTTTCTTTGTTAACCCCTAGTTGACGCAGAGCATGAGCAACTTGGTTAGATTTGCGTTCCAATTCTCCATAAGTTAACCATCTTTCTCCCTGGAGACTATCACCCCAAAGAACTGCTGGTGCGTCGGGATTGCTCGCTGCTTGTTGACTAAAGAGTTGCTGTACGGTGGTTTCTGGATAAACTTCTACGGAACCACTAAGTTTTTGTAGTAAATCTTGTTCTTCAGTTTGGCTCAAAAGTCCAATATCACCAACAAATTGTACTTCTCTACTGGCTAATTTTTCGAGAATGTGTACCAGTCGATGAATTAGTTGTTGACGTTTTTCTTCGCTACCAACATTTTCTTCAAAGGCAATTTTTAGGGTTAAGTCTTCTCCTGGTAAAGCATACAGAGTAACGGGATAATGGGTTTTTTCCAAGGATTGAACAGAACTAACCGCAAGCTCGTCGGAATTTTCGCGTAAGCTTTCTTCTACTGGGTAATTCTCGTACACAACTATGGATTCAAACAGCGATTCTCCTCTGGGAACCTCGCTCCAACCTTGAATATCTACCAAACGGCTTTCGGAATATTGGTTAATTTCGGAAGACTGGTTGCGTAGTTCTCGCAGCCATTGCTTTAATGGTTTGCTGTCATCTAATTTCACACGCAATGGAAGTGTGTTAATAAACAAACCAACCATTTCTTCCGAGCCTTGTAATTCTGGGGAGCGTCCGGAAACTGTAATACCATAAACGACATCCTGAGAAGCGCTGTACCGATTTAAAAGGATACTCCAAGCTGCTTGTACTAATGTATTAACAGTTACTGAAGCATCTTTGGCAAAGGCTTTCAAGTGGGTGAAGGTCTCTTGGCTAATAACTGCTTCTAAAGTCTGGTAATCGGAAACCTCTTTATCCTTGTTTTTTAGTCCAAAGCTAGCAGCAGAGCGCAAACCACTCATTTCCTGACGCCAGAACGATTCAGCTTCTGAGGATTTTTTTTGGTCTAGCCAAGCAATAAAATCGCGGTAGACTGGTGGTTGTGGCAGTGCTTGTTGTTGTGGTAGTGCTTGTTGTTGTGAATTTGGTAGATTTGGCAAACTAAGTTGCTGTTTTTTAGCTTTGTAAATTGCGATAACATCCCGGAAAATCAGCGGTAATGACCAACCATCAAGCAGTATATGGTGATGAGTCCACAAAAATCGCCATTTATGTTCTTGAATCTTCACCAAAGTTAACCGCATTAACGGAGCTATTTCCAGGGAGAAACCTTGTTGACGGTCTTTTTTTAGAAGTTCAGCCCATTTACTAGCAGTTTCTTCGGTGTTTAGTGCTGACCAATCCTCACAAACAAAAGGTAAGTTGACTCGGCTATGAATTCGCTGTAGTGGTCGAGGTAAATCGCGCAATACAAATGTGGCACGCAAGCTGGGATGACGGTTCATACATTCTTCCCAAGCTTTTTGGAAAATTGCGGTATCAACAACCCCATCGATTTCACCTGTTACTTGCTGTAGGTAAACGCCTCTTTCTGATTCGTAATTGCTATGAAATACCATACCCTCCTGCACTGGTGCGAGGGGATAAATGTCTTCTATGTCAGAAGTCCCTGCTAAAGCAACGGCTAACTGTTCTGTATTTAATGCCGCAAGAGGGAAATCTGCTGGTGTCCAATTGTTTTCTTGGGTGCGGCTTTCTTCTAATAAATTCACAAAATGACTGTGGAAGCTATCTGCCAAACAGCGGATTGTTTCTTCTTTATGCAACGCTTTGCTGTAAACAAAACGGATTTGCAGTTGACCCTTAACAATTAAACCAGTTATTTCTAATTGGAAAGCGCGTATATTTTCAGGGTGTCGAGAAGCCCCTGCATCTTCTAACGCGGGGGTAAAAGGTGCTGTTTCTGGGAAATTATCATCGAATTGTCCCAAGTAATTAAAGAGGATTCCTTCTGGAATTTTTGCTAAAACATTTGCTAGTTCTGGCTTTTGGCTGAGTAGACCGTAGGTAAATCCGTTTTGTGGCAATTTTCTAAACTGCTCTTTAACACTTTCCAAATTGCCCAATAGGTTATTAGTACTATGACTATTATGGCTATTTTTCTCTAATCGGAAGGGGAACAGTGAGGTAAACCATCCTACGGAATTAAAGATATCAAAATCATTTAAATGGCTGTCTCGTCCGTGACTTTCTAAGGCAATAACCATTTCTTTTTGGTTAGTCCAGTCAGTAACAGCTTCCAGTAATGCAGCGAGTAAAACTTCTTGGATGCGAGCTTTACGAGTGCGTGGCAATTCATAAAGCAAACTGTCGGTTTCTTCTTTAGTAAAGTTACACTCAATTTGCACTGCGGAAGCTTCTGTGTTTTCTTGCTGCTTACCAGTCCCATCAAGAGGTAACGCAGGGTTAGATACCTGCTGATTTTGCCAGAAATTAATGTCTTGCTCTTGTAAATTTTCAGCTAATGTATTTAATTGAGTAGCCCATTGAGCGAAGCCAGTACTTGGAGCAAAACCAACACTTGTTCCTTTAAGCAAGGGGGATTGAGTTGTCAAACTATAGGCAAGCTCTTGTAAAATAACACGCCACGAAACACCATCCACTATTAAATGATGGATAATTAACAGTAATTTATCTTTAGTATTTTCCGGAGTTTGGAAATAAACTGCACGTGCCAGTGGACCATTTTCCAAATCTATTTGAGCTTGAAACTGGTTCGCACTTGCTTGCAAATGTTCGGATAATTCCGCAACAGGTATTAAACTGAGGTCAACCACATCAAAAGCTAAAGCATTGCTATCATTAACCAAATATTGCACCCAACCATTTTCCGTTTTGCGGAATTGCAGCTTCATCGCTTCGTGGTTTTGAGCAATTTGCATCAAAGCAGCTTTAATATCAAATTCGTTTGCCTGAGAATTATTTCCCCCTTTGCGTCTTTGCGACTCTGCGTGAGCAATTTCTTCTTTTAAATCCAGCAATACAGCCTGATTCCAATGTTCTGGGTGAGGTAAAGACTGCTCAAAAAACCATTTTTGCACAGGGGTTAAAGGAATTTCCCCAGATTTAGGAATTAGGTCAACTACTACTTTTTGCTCCACATTCTTGACATAAGGCGCAAGTTCTGCAATACAAGGATTATTAAACAAATCTCTTGGCGAAAAATTTACACCAACTGCACGAGCTTTAGCAATAATTTGTAAGCAAAGGATTGAGTCCCCTCCCAGTTCAAAGAAGTCGTCCTCAATGCTTACACGAGATATTCTTAGCACTTCTCCCCAAATATTTGCCAGCGTTGTTTCGGTGTTGTTTCGAGGTGCAACATAACCCTTTCTAATGACTGCATTTTCTTCCGGATAAGGCAAAGCAGTTAAATCTATCTTGCCATTAGGTAGCAAAGCCCAGGTATCCATACTGACAAATAACGATGGAACCATATAATCAGGGAGAGCACTGCGTACCGAAGAGCGCAATAGTTCTTGCCAATTAGTCGGAGGCTGTTTCATTTCTACGTAAGCAACTAGCCTTGTGGGTTGGTCTGGAGTTTCCAGTGCTTTAGTTACCGCACGCACTATCCAAGGTTGACTTTCTAAAATTGCTACAATTTCGCTAGTTTCAATGCGAAAACCGCGTATTTTCACTTGGTAATCCACACGTCCTAGAAACTCAATTTTACCATTAGGTAAAAATCTGGCTTTATCCCCTGTGCGATACATGCGGCTACCCGGTTCTTGGGTAAAGGGGTTGGGTAAAAAGCTCTCCGCTGTTAGTTTATAAGCACCCCAGTAACCGCGAGCTAATTGATTCCCGGCAATAAATAATTCACCAGGTGTACCTACGGGAACAGGTTGAAAATCCCGGTCGAGTATATATAAACTGGTATTGGGAACTGCTTCACCGATGGGTATGATATCTGTATTCTCACTGTTCCTACCACTATGCCTAGCAGTGTCTCCACATTGGTGATAAGTAACATCTATTGTTGTTTCCGCAGGCCCGTAAAGATTGACTAAAGAAGTAGAAACAGAAGTAGAAAAAGTACTATTGAACTCATCCCATACCCGTTTTTTCAATGCTTCTCCCCCAGCAAAGACGGTACGCAAGCTGGAACATTGAGAAAATTCTGGTTCAGCAAGGAGAATTTCTAAAAGGGTGGGTACTACTTGTAAAAGGGTGACATTTTCTTTTTTAATTGTCTCTACGAGGTAGCCGCTGTCTTGATGTCCTCCCGGTTTTGCCATGACGAGTTTGGCTCCTGTCATCAAAGCAGCCCAAAACTCCCATACGGATGCATCGAAACTAAATGGTGTCTTTTGCAAAATTACGTCTTGGTTATTTACAGCAAACACATCTAAGAACCAAGTCATATGTTGTGCTATAGCCTGGTGGGAAATTGCAATTCCTTTAGCGCGTCCGGTTGAACCAGATGTGAAGATGATATAAGCTGTTTGGTTACCAAAAACAGAAATTTCTAAGTTCTCTACAGATTGTGCGGCAATTTCTTCAGATTGTGTATCTATATTGATAAGTTCTGTAGAAGAATTATTTGTGGAAATTACGGTAGCAGAACTGGTTAAAATAACACTAGCTTTAGCATCTTCTACCATTCCTTGGATACGAGCCGTAGGATAATGGGGGTCAATTGGTACGTAACAACCACCTGCTTTGAGGACGCCTAAAATCGCTGCGACCATTTCTAAGGAGCGCTCTAGACAAATCCCTACTGGCTTATCTGTACTAATACCACGACTCTGTAAAACCCTTGCTATTTGATTTGCTTTTTGGTTTAATTCGCTACTTGTCCATGTTTCTCCTTCACAACTAACCGCAGGTGAATTTGGAGACTCGGCTGCGCGTTGTTCAAAAATTTTGTGAACAGGTAAATTATTTTGCACGGGCGGGCAAGGATGCCCACCCCACAAGATTGAGGTATTGTTTTGGAGGTTTTGTATAGTAGGGGAATGGGGATTGGTGGCTATTTGTTGGCAAATTCTTTCGCAGTAGTTACCAATTTCGGTGATTTGTTCTGCGGTAAATTCGTTACTGTTATATGTAATGTTGAAAAGTAGGTTAGAATTCGCAACTTCTTCGCTCCAACTGACGCTAAAGGGAATATTTGTTTCATCAAAGGACTTTGCATCAAGCAATTCTACGTCTCGTAAATCTAGCAGTCCTTTATATACATGGAAGTGAACAAAGTTAAATGAAGTTTCGTAAAGTGGCTGGTTTCCGTGTATTCGTTGAATTTCTGCAAAGGGGAAACGACGGTTAGGTATAATTGCTTGTTCGCTGCGGAAGGTTTCGTTAATTAAGTCAACCCATGAACCGCGAGGTAGTTTGAGACGGAATGGCAATGTATTTAGGAACAATCCCAAAGTGCGATCGCCATCATTTTCTTCAGGTCTTCCGTTACCCACCAGCCCAGTAACAACTTCTTGTTCTCCGGAGTAAAATGCGAGCAAACGCATATGAACAGCGAGCAACACGGTTCTTAAGGGTACACCCAACTGTTGAGAAACGGCTTTTAGTTGTTGAGATACCTGAGAAGATAAGGCTATATCAAGTTTTGCCATTTTCCCAGGTTGATTCTTTTGAACCGCACCTGGAAAACGTGGAATTTGGGTAAAAGGAATATTTTCCAGTTGCCTTTGCCAGAATTTACGTTGATTGTCGCTTGCTAGAGCCTCTTGTTCCAGTTCCACAAACTTGGAGTATTGTAAAGCTGGTGAGGCTTTTAGTTCAGGAACTGGGTAACCCAAAAGATGCAAGTACAACCCAGTCAACTCAGCGATAAAATTAGCAAGACTCCAGCCATCCAAAATAGCGTGATGCACGACAAAAGTAGCTTGGACAATATCCCCTTGCAAACGGTGGAGATAAAATCGTAATAATGGAGCTTGTGACCAATCAAATCCATTTTCGCGTTCTTTATCAATAAAAGATTGTAGATAAACTTCTTGTGCAGATGCAGACAAAGAAGTTAAATCAGTAAACAATATTTCCGCAGGTACTTCCTTGAGAATAGCCTGAATCGGTTGGCTAAATTCTGCTAAATAAAATGCTGTCCGCAATATGCTATGTCTTGCAAACATTTGTGCATAAGCTTGTTGCCAAACCTCTCGGTTAAAAGGCATACGAATGCGGAAACTAAAAAGGTCATTATAAGTCGTAGAATTTTCAGAATAATCGCTATGAAATAACATCCCCGCTTGTAGTTGAGCAAGAGGATAAGCATCCATAGCCTTATCTTCAAGTTTTTCTCGGTCTTGAGAAGAAATTAACGCAAAGGGTTTTTCATCAACAGCATCGCGAGTAGTTTTTTCTTTATTCGCGCAAATAGAAGTAGCTAAATCAGCAAGTACTGGATAAGAGAAAATTTGCTCTAACTTTAACTTTAATCCTGCTTCTTCTGCTAAGGAAGAAACACGGATACTGCGAATAGAATCGCCACCTAAAACAAAATAATTATCAAAACGTCCGACTCTATCCACCCCCAAAACCTTTTGCCAAGCTTGAGCTAAAATTTCTTCTTCTGGAGTTTGAGGAGGAACAAAAGCGACTTCTAAATTTTCTCTATTAACTTCTGGTTTCGGAAGTGCTTTACGGTCAATTTTACCATTTGCAGTTAAAGGGAATTGCTGTAAATAAACAAAGTGCGATGGTAGCATGTACTCAGGTAAAGACTCTTGCAGCTTATTTCTGAGTGTTTCTATAGATGGTTTTGCAACACCTGCATAAACCATATAAGCTATCAATTGCTTTTGGTTATCATCTTCCGAACTGACGATAACAATATTTTCCTGTACCCCAGGAATTTTTGACAAAGCAGCTTCAATTTCGCCAATTTCTATGCGGAAACCGCGAATTTTTACCTGATGGTCGATACGTCCCAAATATTCTAAATCACCATTGGGGAGAAAACGACCTAAATCACCACTGCGATACAAACGTGCTGCCGAATCCAAGGAGAATTTATCCTGAATAAAACGCTCAGCATTTACTTCTGGTCGGTTTAGATAACCACGAGCGACCCCAGCACCACCAACATAAATTTCACCTGTAACACCTGCTGGAACAGGATTTCCGTAAGTATCCAAAAGATAAAGACTCAAGTCAGGTATTGGTTCACCGATGACACTACCGGATGCACTTTCTAAATCCTGAAGGGTAATTTCGCGATAAGTCACATGTACAGTGGTCTCAGTAATACCATACATATTTACTAGACGTGTCCTATTCTCACCATGACGGTCAAACCAAGAACGCAAACTTTGTAAATTAAGTGCTTCCCCACCAAAGATAACGTAACGTAAAGTAGTTGCTTCTAATGCAGGTGAAGCTTGTTCTGCAGCTAATAACTGGACAAACGCAGAAGGAGTTTGATTCAGGACAGTAACTTTTTCATCCCGAATTAACTGAAGAAAACTTTGAGGATTGCGACTAATAGTATAAGGAACAATTGCTAACCGTCCCCCATGCAACAATGCTCCCCAAATTTCCCAAACAGAAAAATCGAAAGCAAAAGAATGGAAAAATGTCCAAACATCATTTTCATTAAATCCGTACCAATGACTTGTACTTTGGAACAGACGGATAACATTATGCTGAGTAACTAGCACACCCTTCGGTCTACCAGTAGAACCACTAGTGTAAATTACATAAGCACCATTTTCTGGCTGTATTGATTCCACAACGATAGGCTCATTACTTTCACTGAGATAAAGGGCATCATCTGCATCAATACAAACAACAGTAGCTGACTCTGGAAACAGCGAAGTCAGGGAAGATGTAGTGATAATTAATTCCGCTTCACAATCACTAACCGTAAACTCAATTCTATCGCGAGGGTATGCAGGGTCAACAGGAACATAAACACCACCAGCTTTAATTACAGCCAACATAGCAATAATTAATTCAGGAGAACGCTCCAAACAAATCACCACTCGTTTTTCTGGTGCAATCCCTTGTTTTTGTAAAAATTGAGCTAATTGATTAGCACGACTATCAATTTCTTTATAAGTAAAGTTTTCTTGATTAAAAGTTAGAGCGATATGATTAGGATACTTGCTAACAGTTTCGGTAAAGCATTGTGCGAGAGGCTTTAATTTTCCCCCTTCCCTCTCAGGGAAGGGGGGTAGGGGGGTTAGGTCTCTATTTAACAAAGATAAAGAACTCAAAGGAGCTTTAGCACTGCTAGCCATATTAATTAAAAGATGGCGTAATTGCTCCAACACCAATTCCATACCCAGCGCATCAAAGCGGTCTGCATTATAACTAAATTTAAATAAAAGTTCATCACCCGGAATTACCACAAGGGTAAGGGGATAATTAGTAGTTTCAAAAAAAGAAACGTCTGTAACATTCAAACCAAAATTTTCAGCTTTTAAAGATTTATCAACCGGAAAATTCTCAAAAGCAAACAAAGTTTCAAAAAGCGTTTGTCCTCGTGGTACATCACTCCAACCTTGAATATCTAAAAGGCTGGAATGCTCAAACTGACGCATTTGCACCTGCTGTTGCTGAAGTTTCTGTAACCAAGAATCAAGAGTATCCTCAGCAGATACAAGAACTCGTAATGGCAAAGTATTAATAAAAGGACCTATCATCTGTTCGACCCCAGGTAACTCCGGAGGTCTACCAGCTACCGTAATTCCATAAACAATGTCCTGACTGCGGCTATAACGGTTAAGCAAAATAGCCCAAGCACCCTGAACAACTGTATTTAAAGTTACACCACAACTGCGTGCTAATTTAGACAATAAAGCAGTCTCTTCAGAGTCCAATTGCAACCTAATTTCGATATTTTTTTCTAGCTTTTTATTGACACTAACTTGCTGTTTAGCAGGCATCATTAATAGCGGAGTTTGACTTTCAAATCCACTCATATAATCACGCCAAAAAGACTCACCCTCTTGAGGATTTTTTTGTTTTAACCAAGCAAGAAAATCTCCATAAGAACGAACTGGTGGCAACGATATTTCTACACCTTCGCAAGCAGCTTTATGTAAAAGAAAGAATTCACGCATCAACAAAGGCATAGACCAACCATCAAGAAGTAAATGATGGTGACTCCATACCAAATTCCAAGACTCTTCGTCCAAACGAATCAAAGTTACCCGCATCAAAGGGGGACGATTGAGAACAAATCCCTTGCTTCGGTCATCTTCAAGAAACTGTGAAAGACGAGTTTGTTGTGCTGAAGTACTTAAACCTCGCCAATCTTGCTCAATAACCTTAAAAGTGATATTCCGAAAGACCACTTGTACTGGTTCTGCTTGTCCTTTAGTAATAATTGCAGTACGTAAAATAGAGTGACGATTAATAAGAGTTTGCCATGCCTGATTTACAGCATCCACAGAAACCTTACCCTCTAAGCGGCAATTCAACTGCTCGAAATATACAGATGATTCGGGGTTGTAGAGGGAATGAAACAAAAGACCTTTTTGTAGGGGAGTTAAGGGAAAAATATTCTCTATTTTGTCTTTAAGGCTCATGGTAGTAAGGGGGAGTGGGGAGTGGGGAGTGGGGAGTGGGGGGTGGGGAGTGGGGGTGGGGAATCGGGAGTGGGGGGTGGGGAAAGACGCTCCTTTTTTTACTTTTTAGTTTCTACTTTTTATTAGTAGGAATAAGCTAGGGTATTTTATGCACCCTATTCTCTACTCCCCACTCCCTACTCCCTACTCCCCAATTAATAACCGTTGAGTATACCTTGATGCTTGGCTTTGCGCTCGGCCCAGCGAAAAATTAAGGAGCCAAGAACGAAATATCCTATCCCATTAAGTAAAGCCAGAGATATTAAAGGTAAATCTAAACTAATGTTAAGTGCCATTAAATCACGCAGAATACCTGCACCTAATGTCATTGGTAATATTATTTTCAAAGCCTGAAATGGGCCTGCCCAACTTTCTGCGGGAATGGTCAGCAAAAAGAACATTCCAAATTGAACAAGCCCAAGCATTTGCCCAACCCGCTTAAATAGCAAAGTTAAAGCTCCCATCATTAGTGACAAGCCGTAAGCTGCTAGTAATACCGTGATGAGGGGAAAAATTAAAAGTGGCGAGAAATATAAGTAACGTCCTGTGAGAACCATAGTGAAACACAAAACACCTACAGTCATGACTAAAGAAGTAGTTACATTCGCTAGCGCTCGTGCTATGAAAACTTTCAATGTACCGTATGGCGAGAGAAATATCTGTTCTATAGTTCCGGTCTGGGCTTCTATTTGCAATCCAAAGGCAATCACTTGAACAATAAATGTTACTAATGTCCAAAGCACATAACCAACTACTATTGCATCCAATCGGCTACCAAAGTTTATATTTGGACCTGCGACGTAGCGGATACTCAAGAATAATCCGTAAAAAAATATACTAGTTATAATGATGCTACTAGCAGTATCAAGGGGGTAGCGGATAAATTCAATCCAGACACGTTTGAGTTCAGCCTGAAATAGTCTAAACATAATTATATTCTCCGACTAATTTTAGGAATACTTGAGTCAAATCAGCCTGGTCTTGTTTAACTTGTATTAAAGGCAGAGGGTCTAAAACTGCCAACACTTTATAAAGTCCTTCTTTTGAACCAGCGTAAACAAGCTTTTCTTCTGTAAGAATCGCTCCTAAAGCTTTAATTTCCTTTAGTTGTATATGATTTAATTCGCCTTCAAATTCTATATTATAAGTTGAACCAGAAAAATGCCGAATCATTTCTGCGGTCGTTTCTTCTGCGATTATCTTGCCTTTTTGAATAATTGCCACTCGGTCTGATATCTGTTCTGCTATATCAAGTTGATGGGTTGTGAGCAGTATAGCACAGCCTTCTTGGGCTATTTCGCGCACTAAAACTTTCACATTTTCACAGGCTTCCACATCTAAACCTAAAGTTGGTTCATCCAACAGCAGCAAAGGGGGTTTATGAACCAAAGCTACCGCGATAGATAACTTTTGTTGCATCCCTCGTGAAAGTGCCGCAACAGGAGTTTTACGTTTGTCTTGTAAACCAAACCTCTCTAATAGTCTGAGCGTTTGCTGACGAGCAGCTTTAGGAGTAATCCCTCTCAAAACACCAAAATACTCTAAATTTTCCTCTGCTGTCAGTCGCCAGTAAAGATTGCGACTTCCTTCTAAAACAGTACCTAACATTCGCAGACCTCGCGAACTGTTGTGGGGGTCAAAGCCTGCAATTTTTACCCAACCAGAGTCTGGACGAATTAGACCTGCAATCATTTTTATACAAGTAGTCTTACCAGCACCGTTCGGACCAAGGAAAGCCAGTACTTCTCCAGGATTGATGCTTAAAGATACCCCATTTAATGCTTCTACTACTTTTCCACCTTGTCGGTATGTTTTTCGTAGGTCATGAACTTCTAATGCTTTCATTTACTTATTCGATGTTGGTTAATAATTTACAGGAAGACCCTTCTCCAAACCCCTCCCCAGGACTGAGAAAGGCTTGGAATTTTCCTCCTTCCCTCCTAGGGTAGGGGGGTAGGGGGGTTAGGTCTGCTAAATCTCCAATAGAAGTTTGTTATAAATCCAAAAATTGCGTTGATTATCCGATGACCTATGGGAAGCCAACGAGTAGTCATATGATGTATAGTGTATGACTCTTCCGTAACTTTAGACTTAGTAATTTGTCCATTCATTTCCATCGGAGCGCCAGGTTCAAAAATATACCCTGGGCATAGTCTAGTAGTAAGTTTTTCGTGAAATTTACCAGCTATTATGCAATCATTAAATAAAATCGGCCCGGTGCTATAAGTCACATCATAAGCCATAGATTTTTTGACCTTTGGATTAATGTTCGGGGATTGCTGACTATCGTTTTCATTTAATTGCCGTTTCTTTAATTCTTCAAAAACCTGCAACCAAAGGGGGTGACCGGGAATACTTCCTATAATAGCATTATTGATGTCTATAAGTTTAGAAACCACTAATTCATAATTTTCTAATAAATCATCAATTGGCTTCAGAGATTCAATATCCATATCAACATAAAAGCCACCATAGTAATGAAGAATAAAATAGCGGATAGTATCACAACGCTGAATCCAATAAGGATAAGAATCGTAAACTGGCAAAAACCAGGGATAATTTTCTTCTAAAAAGATTCGGGATTTTGTTTCATCCCAAAACATGTGTTCCCAATGGGGATGATTTTCTTGAACAGAGGAGCGATAATAGCGGTATTTTTCCGGGATTTCAGCTTCACCCTGATAAAAAATTTGGTGAATAATCTTTGGTATTTTACTCATAAGTTTAATAAATTAATGTTACATCTTGTGGAGACGTTACATGTAACGTCTCTACATTTAGGTGCTTCTCGACGGCAACAGCTGCTGCGTAATTATGGTGAGGAACAATATTTTTAAGCGACCAACGTTTAGCTTCTTGAGAGTCCCATTTTGTGTTTAAAAGTGCTGCTGGCTCTCCTGGTATAAGGGTGACATCTATTTGTTCTAAAGGGAGCGAAAGCCCTTGACCATTTGCTTTAATATAAGCTTCTTTACGAGTCCAACAGCTAAAAAATGCTTCATGCTTGGTATTTGTAGGAAGTTTAGCAAGTATTGCATTTTCTCGTGGAGAAAAGAACTGTTGGGCTATTTGTTCACAATCAAAATCTGTACGAATACGCTCTATATCTATACCAATATTTCGATTTAGGGTGATAGCATAGAGGGCAATCCCGTGGGAGTGAGATAAATTAAACTTAAGTTTATCTCCGTCAAATGCTTTAGTCAGCGCTGGTTTGCCATTAGCACCATAACAAAAACATAAATCGCGAGGTAATACACCAAGATAACGACTAAGTATTTTTCGTAAAAACCCGCGAGCAATAATAAAATTTTCTCGGTCTTTTTGAAAACGAAAACGCTCGGCTCTTTTTACTTCATCTATAGAAAGATTTTGCTGTAAGCTTTGTATATCATTAACTTCTAAGGCAGCCTGCCAAATATGCACTTCGTTCTTAGCTAAGGTTATATTATTAGAAGTAATCATATATATACAGCCTTCCTTCGATATCTTCGCTTCTAGCCTGCGGGAAAACCACCGGTTTATGTGGTTTTTAATGAGAATAAGCACTCTGCCAAGCACTACTCTTGTTGGTCAAATAATGTAACTTTTGGCTAACACTTTTAAGTAAAGCTTTTTCAGATGAATGTAAAAAGAAATGGTCACCAGAAAACATTTGTACGGAGAAATCTGCATTTGTTTGTTCTTGCCAAGCTTCGAGTCGAGCCAGGTTAACTTTACTGTCTTGCAAACCTCCAAAAGCTGTAATCGGACAACCTAAACTTAAACCAGGGGTGTAAGCATAAGTTTCAATCAGCTTAAAATCAGCCCGCAACATAGGAATCAGCATTTCCATTAGTTCCGCGTTGTCCAGTACTTCATCAGGAGTACCGTTGAGTTTGCGTAGCTGCTCTATAAACTCAGCTTTAGGTAAAGAGTGGAGCGATTTAAATTCAAAAGGAACATGAGGTGCCCCACGACCAGAGACAAATAGGTGAACAGGACTAATATGGCACTTCTTACGCAGCTGACGAGCAACTTCAAAACTAAGTATTGCACCCATGCTGTGACCAAAAAAAGCAAATGGCTTGTCTAAATAAGGAAAAATAGCTTGGACAATAGCAGGAACTAATGATGATAATTCAGTAAATGGGGCTTCCATCAACTTAGTACCCCGTCCAGGAAGTTCTATAGGACAAACTTCCACTGTTGTTGGTAATTGCTTATGCCAATTACGGAAGCTTGCAGTACTACCACCTGCATAGGGAAAGCAAAATAGACGTAAGCTAGCTTGAGGGTTTGGTTTGGGGAATATAACCGAGGGTTTGGAAATGCTTGTGGTAGTCATTTTTTTAATTAATTTTAATAATTGGGAATTGATAATTGCTAATAGCTAATTAGGACTTGCCATTAGCCATTAGCTTTTAGCCATTAGCCATTGCTTTACGTAAACTTAGAGGACGCATATCTGTCCAAACTTCCTCGATATAAGCCAGACATTCTTCTTTGGGACCTTCTTTCCCTACTGTTTTCCATCCCAAAGGTAGTTCTTGTTTCCATTGGGGCCAGATGGAGTATTGTTCTTCATGATTGACTACAACAAGATAAATGGTTTGGTTTTGCTGTTCGTTGTTGTTCATAATTTCCTTGTATTGGGTGATGACTGAGTATATATTTACTTAGGCTTGCTTTCGGAAAATTATGCAAGGTTAACTTAAGTTCAAGTTCAAGTGATTTAAATTTAAACTTTTCTCAAATTCAATCTAAAAATTTAAACATTAACTATTGCTTAAATTACACTTTTGTGCTGTTCTGTCAACCAATTTTCTAAAGCTTCTCTACGTTTTTGTGCTGCTTCAGCTCGCATTGCAGTATAAACTTCTTGTTCTGAATTGAATAAGTTGACTGTTTTTGTAGTCAGAATAAATTTAGCTCCACGTCGAACTATACTAGGAACCGCTGGATTATGAACTTCCCAAATATTCAACGTTTTACATTTATGTTTTTTAGCTTCATCTAAACTAGTTTCTTTGTAATGTCGAGGCTGTTGCAGAAGGTGATAATCCTTATTGACTTCAACAGCGACTTCCTTAAATTTGACTATTTCTGCTTCTAAATCAGCGGCTAAAGCGTTTATACTACCGGCAATCGCTTCCAATAACTGAATACCTTCTTTAAGCCTACTGTTTAAAGAATTTTGTTCTTGATTGAGTTTTTGCTTCGCTAATTGCTGGTACTGTTTACCTAATTCAGCTATTTCTTGTTCTAATTGTGTAAATGGTTTTGCTGATTCAAATATTTTATAGTTGCTTTGGCAGCTTATCATTTTTTTTTGTTTATCTGACATTCCTCTTCCGGCATTTTTTTCGACGACTTGATTGCTACTCATATTTGTAAATTTTTAAATATATATTGCCTTTACTTTCGCTTCATAAAAAACGAGATTTAAGGAAAAGCTTTTTTCTCTAAGGTTTTATAGGTGCTACTCGTATAAGATTATGCAAGCGAGCTTAGAAACATTTTTATCTTTCTCGCATCGGGTAGTGTAAGTCTGGGACTAAAACCCAATGGTACGTTTCAGTTACCTGCTGGGCAGTTTGTAGTGGTACGCATCGGTGGTCTGCTGACCTCGGTGACCTGCTGGCCACAAAGCGGGCTGGAAGCCCGCACTACGAAATAGCTTTCCAGAATATCTTTTCAAAATTTTTTCACAAGACGTGCATAAATGGGCTATGGTGATGCCTATATACTAATTATGCGGCTACTCTAAACAATTACTTCAAGGTGAGGGCGATTAGTTATTCCCTCTTTCTTCGTTAATTAAGGTAATTATTTGCAATGAATACAATACTTCCATTATCTATCAATCAACGTGATATTTATATCGACCAGATGATGTGGGATGACGGCTCCCATCTTAATATTGGTGCTGTTGGAACTATTATAGGAACTTTCGATGTTGAAATTTTCAATTACTCGATTAACCAAGTGATTGCTCACAGTCCAGCATTACGTTCTCGAATTTATGAATCTGCTGGTCAACCTTTACAGGTAATAATGCCACATCAAGATGAGAAAATTACCTTGATTGATTTTTCAAATTACCCTGACAGCGAAGAACGTGCCAAAGAATATATTAAAAAAGATTTTTCTATAAAATTTAGCTTTGCAGAAAATGCACCTCTTGCTTATTTTAAATTGATTAGAGTTAGCAGTAACAAACATCTTTGGTATGGTAAATTTCATCATACTATTACTGATGGTTGGGGAACTTCTCTCTTCTTTAATAAAGTTATTAGCGCGTACAATAAATTAATTAAAAACAATATTAGCGAGCAAGTAAAAGAAGATTACACTGTAGATTACGCTTTAGTCGATTATCTCAAGGATGAATCTGCTTACTTAGAATCAAATCATTTTGCTAAAGACGGTGAATATTGGAGTAAACGTCTCCAGAAAATTTCGTCAAGACTGTTTCCTCCAGCTAAACAACCACAACTTACTGGTAATCGCAGGTCAATATATATCTCTCGCGAGAAATACAACAAAGCCAGCGAAATTTGTCAAGATATCCAATCTAATTCTTTTCATTTTCTTCTAGGTCTACTTTTCGTTTATTTCGCAAGACGCTATCGCCAAAATGATTTAGTTGTTGGTTTGCCTCTTTTAAATCGTAGCAAAAAAGCATATAAAGATGCTATTGCTTTATTTATTAGTATGATGCCGTTTAAAATGGAAGTAAACGGTAACGAAACCTTTAGCGACCTATTAATCAAAATACGTTCTTCATTAAGACAGGACTATCGTCACCAGCGCTATCCACTGGGTGAGATGAAGCGAATAGCTGACTTACATTCAGAAAATAACAAGCATATTTTTGAGGTCTCTTTTTCTTACGAAAAACATGACTATAGCGAATCTTTTGGTGATACGCAAACAACTTGTGTGCCCCTTTATAGTGGTCAACAAAAATTACCACTGGCAATATATGTACGCGAATTTGATGATATCAGCGATGTCAAAATAGATTTTGACTACAACCTTTCTTATATTGATTCTGAAACTATCGAGCAGATGGTTGAACATTTTCAGAATCTTTTAGATGATGCTTTAGAAAATTTTGATAAAAAGATTTCTCAGCTTTCTGTTACATTACCCCATCCCAACCCTAACCTTAATAAGCAAAAACTTAAATCCCTAACTGACTATAGGGAAGCAGAGACACTAATTTCCGCTTTTTCAAAATCAGTCAATAATTACCCGCAATTAAAAGCTGTCCAGTTTGACAATAATTCTGGCAATAATCCTGAAAAAATTACCCTCACATACGCAGAATTGGATGCTCGTGCTAATTGTCTCGCTCGTTATTTGCAAACTTTAGGAGTAAAAGCAGAAGCACGAATTGGGCTATGTTTGGAACGCTCGGAAAATATGGTTGTTGCCATATTAGGAATACTTAAAGCTGGTGCTGCATATGTACCTTTAGACCCCAATTCCCCTTCTACACGTTTGGAGTTTATACTTGAGGATAGTGGTGTTTCCCTGCTTATAGCTGAAGAGTCTATTATTGCTCGACTTACTAACGACAAAATAAACGAAAAAATAAAAGCATTTTCCCTACAGTCAATCGCAAGCGAACTCGCTCAACAATTAGATACTCCTCTGGAAATATCTGTGAATCCAGAATCTGCGGCATATGTTATTTATACTAGCGGTTCAACAGGTACTCCCAAAGGTTGTGTTGTTAGCCACGCAAATGTGATTCGCTTAATGCGTTCTGTGGAAACTTGGTTCGACTTTAACGAAAAAGATGTTTGGACAATGTTCCACTCCTTTGCTTTCGATTTTTCCGTTTGGGAATTATGGGGAGCGCTTCTTTATGGGGGTAAAGTTATTGTTGTTCCATTCTGGTTAAGTCGTTCTCCAGAAGATTTTCACAATATGCTTTCCCAAGAAGGTGTAACAGTTTTGAGTCAAACACCTTCTGCATTCCGTCAGTTAATTCGCGCAAATGAAACAAGCATAGACAATTTGGCACTACGCTACGTGATTTTTGGTGGAGAAGCGTTGGATTTGCAAAGCCTCCGTTCCTGGTTTGAAAAACATGGCGACCAATCCCCTCGCTTAATTAATATGTATGGGATTACGGAAACAACTGTCCATGTTACCTATCGTCCAATTACTCTCGGTGATGTGTTGGCAAACCGTGGTAGCGTAATTGGTGAGACTATTCCCGACCTGGATATTTATTTACTGGATGAAAATCTGCAATTAGTTCCGCAAGGATTTGTCGGTGAAATTTATGTTGCAGGAGCGGGAGTCACACGTGGTTACTTAAATCGTCCCGCACTCACAGCCGAACGTTTTCTACCCAATCCTTTTGGAGAAGGTAGACTTTATCGTAGTGGTGATTTAGCGCGTTTATTATCAAATGGTGATTTAGAGTATTTAGGAAGAATAGACCATCAAGTAAAAATACGCGGTTTTCGTATTGAGTTAGGTGAAATACAATCAGCCTTAGCATCCCATCCCCAAGTTGGTGAAGCTTTTGTAACCACAGAGGATATAGGAGAAGAAGATAAACGTTTAGTTGCTTATTATGTTCTTGGTTCTGTTTTTGGCTCTGACAATCTTACAGTTAATGATTTGCGTCTGCATTTAAAATCCGCACTTCCAGATTACATGGTTCCAACTGCGTACGTTAGCTTGGATGCCTTCCCCCTAACTGTTAACGGAAAAATTGATACCAAAGCTTTACCGAAAGCAGATTTCAACCTACCTGAGCGTGAAGTGCAATATATTGCTCCTCGTAATCAAACAGAAGAACGGCTTTGTAATATTTGGTTGCAAGTCCTTGCTCAAGAACAAGTAGGTATTGACGATAACTTCTTTGAAATTGGTGGCGATTCTATTTTAGCTATGCAAGTAGTTGCACAAGCCCACACTCAAGATATTCCGCTCTCTATTAAAGAGATATATGAAAATCCTACTGTTCGACAACTTGCGGCTTTGTTTAGTCTTTCTTTAGAAAATACACCCCTTAAAGACGCGATGAATCGCGTCTCTACCCAATCCCCACAGCAATCCCCACAGCAATCCCTACTGTTAAAAGAAGAAGACCAACAGCGCTTACCATTAAATGCAGTAGATGCTTATCCGCTTTCTAGTTTGCAAGCTGGTATGCTTTATTACAACGAACTGCATCCAGGTTCTGCAATTTTCCACGATATTTTTACTTTCCGTTTACGTCTTCCCTATTCGGAAACTGCTTGGAGAAAAGCGCTTTCTGATATTTGCGAAGCTCATGCTGTATTGCGTACTTCTTTTCATTGGACGGGATATAGTACACCCTTACAAATAGTTCATCAGCAAGTTGAATTGCCTTTAACTATTTATGATTTGCGTTCTTTGGAGACTACTGTAAAATCACATCAAGTTCAAGAATGGGTGGAATCGGAAAAAACACGCCCCTTTGATGTAACTAATCCGCCATTGTTCCGTTTTGTCATCCACCGATTTACAGATTCCGAAATTAGCTTAAGCTTTAGTTTTCATCATGCTATTTTGGACGGCTGGAGTGTTGCGACATTAATTACCCAACTTTTACAACTTTATATTCAATATGTTGAAGGTTCTTCCCATTCAACACTAGCAACTCCCAATATTTCCTACAAAGATTTTATCGCTCAAGAACAAGCGAGTATTGCTTCTTCCGAAATGCGTGAGTTTTGGAGTAAGCGTCTTGCAGGTCTGGAAGATAGCACACTCCCACGTACTCGACAAATTACGCAAAAAACAGGTAGCCAAAATGAACCTATCCGTAAGGTTGAAAGCTTAAATGTTAAAATTGAAGATGATTTAGTTCGCAAGCTGCAAAAAGTTGCGTCTATCGCTGGAGTTCCGCTGAAAACAGTTTTAATGTCCGCTCATCTGCGTGTTCTAGCATTTTTAACCGGACATGATGATGTTGTAACAGGTAACGTTCTCAATGGAAGACCTGAAAAAATTGGTAGTGAAAATCTTCTTGGTTTGTTCTTAAATACTGCTCCCTTGCGGATGAAGTTGACTCCCAGTAGTTGGCTGGATTTAATTAAAACAGTATTTAGCGTAGAAAATGAAATAATTCCCTATCGATGTTTTCCACTTTTGGAAATACAAAGATTAGTTGAAAAATCTCCTTTATTCGATGTGGGTTTCAACTTTGTACATTTTCACGTCTATGACAGCATCTTAGATTTACCCCAAATAGAAGTCCTTGGGGTGGATGACTTTGAAGAAACAAACTTCCCCCTAGCTGTTAAATTTTCGTTGATACCCCGCAGTGCTTCCTTGCGATTAGAACTGGTATATGATGTTAATCAGTTTGACCTACCGCAAGTTGAGCAATACGGCAAGTATTATCAAGCTGCACTTTCTGGTCTTGCAACTAATCCGCAGGCAGAATATCACAGTCAATCATTGATGTCCCCTGAGGAAAAAAATAAGTGGTTGCTGGATGCCAACTGCGATGTTTTTAGCGAGACAGCTTTTAGCACGTTATCTCAAGAGACCACTAAAGAGACCACTAAAGAGACGATTGTTTCCGTGTTCGCTAAAGTCGCAGCACAATATCAACAAAAAGCTGCTGTCAGTTTTGGTGACATAACTTTAAATTATGGCGAATTGGATGCCAAATCTAACCGTTTAGCACATTACCTTATAAGCAAAGGTGTTAGTCCCAATACCCTTGTCGGAGTTAGTTTAGAGCGTTCACATGATTTGGTAGTAACAATCCTAGCTGTATTAAAAGCTGGGGGTGCTTATGTTCCTATAGACCCAAGTTACCCTTCGGAGCGCATTGATTTTCTGCTTCGTGATAGTGGAATTTCTTTACTTATCACTCAGCAAGAAGCCATTACCAAAGTTTCTTCCTGTAAAACCGAAATTGTAGTTATAGAAGAAATCGACTCACAATTAGAAAATTACAACCAAGAACTACCGGAAGTTGCTATATTGCCAGAACACCCAGCTTATGTAATTTATACTAGTGGTTCCACGGGTACACCCAAGGGATGCGTAGTTAATCACGCTAATGTTGTTCGACTACTAAAAGCTACAGAAACATGGTACGGCTTTAATAGCGATGACGTTTGGACACTTTTCCATTCCTATGCTTTCGACTTTTCCGTATGGGAGATATGGGGTGCGCTTCTTTATGGTGGTAAAGTGGTAGTAGTGCCTTATTGGACAAGTCGTTCACCAAGAGACTTTTGGCATCTTCTACAATCTGAGAAAGTCACAGTATTGAATCAAACACCATCCGCATTCAAACAACTTATACAAGCAGATGCAGAAGAAGCAGAGAAGCTGGAATCTTTACGCTACGTTATTTTTGGAGGAGAAGCGCTAGAACTGCAAAGCCTTCAACCTTGGTTCTCTCGCTATGGTGACCAAAAACCGCAATTAATCAATATGTACGGTATTACGGAAACCACCGTACACGTTACATATCGTCCAATTAGTCAAGCTGATTTGACTAGCAATCGAGGTAGTGTTATCGGTCAGCCCATTCCCGATGTTACACTTTATCTTCTGGATAAATACTTAGAACCCGTGCCCAATGGAGTTGCTGGAGAGCTATTTGTTGGTGGTGCAGGTGTTACTCAAGGATATCTACATCATCCCCGTCTGAGTGCGGAACGTTTTATTCCCGACCCATTCGCCAAAATTCCTGGTAGTCGTCTTTACCGCAGTGGTGACTTAGCGCGTCGTTTACCTGATGGTGAGTTAGAATATCTAGGAAGATTAGACCACCAAGTTAAAATACGCGGCTTCCGGATTGAGCTTGGTGAAATTGAAGCAGCCATTTCCAGTCACCCTCAAGTAAAAGCTGCATGTGTAACTATAAGGACAGAATCTCAGGGTAATGCTCGTATCGTTGCCTATTTCGTCTCTGAGGAAAAAGATGACTTGGTAATAGCTTTACGTAATTTTCTGCAAGCAAGACTGCCTGATTATATGATGCCGTCTGCATTGATTGCAATTGATACTATTCCATTAACAAATCACGGAAAAGTTGACCAGAGTGCATTGCCAGTACCAGATTGGACTCAGAGCATAAAACCCTATGTTACACCCCGAAATGAAGTAGAAACAACTATTTGCTCCCTCATGGCTGAATTGTTGGAGCTGGAAAAAGTGGGAGTGATGGACAATTTCTTTGATATTGGTGGGGATTCTATTAGAGTTACACAACTAGTAACCCGCTTGCGAGAAATTTATAAAGCCGAACTTTCCTTACCAGAGGTTTTTTACAACGGTACTCCGGAAGCTTTGGCTGGTTTGATTGCTGCATCCAAACCTGTTGAAGCTGTTAGTAGTATACCGAAAGCTAGCCGTAGCAGACGTTCTGTGAATTTGGGTAACGATGGTTCCCTAGTTTAAAGAATCCCCCCTACGCAATACTGCTCGGTTAAGAGAATTTGTAGGTTGGGTTGAGGCTTTGCGAAACCCAACTGTCATTGCGTTCACGCTAGACTTGCGGGGAGGGGGGTTGGGGTGGGGTTCCTAAATTTTATACAAGCTCACTGCATAATTATTCACTCTACACCCTAGTTATTAAAATACTTACCTTCTTTTTTTCTTCCTTTTCCCTTCTTTCCTCTTCCTTTCTTTATTTATTTAATTTATTCGGAAATCATTATGGAAGTTTACGTTTTACCTCTGTCCAGCGCTCAAAAGAGACTTTGGTATCAAGAAATCATACAGTCAGGTACTGGTGCTTATAATATACCTATTGGATTGCGGTTATATGGTGACCTGAATAAAGTTATTTTAGAAAAAGTTTTTCAAAAAATTATTAACCGTCACGAAATTTTGCGAACAACTTTTGCTACAGAAAATGGCGAACCTGTTCAATTAATTTATAGCGAAATGCCATTTAATTTAGAGCAGAAAGTTGTCCCAGAAAATACAACAGAAGAAACTATACAAAAAGAACTAGACCTTTTAGCTCGCAAACCTTTCGACTTAGTAAAAGGTCCTTTAATACGAGGTGTAATCTTTCAAGTTAAACCACAAGAGCATATTCTGTTTGTGAATATGCATCATATTATTAGCGATGGTTGGTCTCTGGGAATTTTTCTGCGCGAACTGACTCAGCTTTACACTGCATACCTTCAGGGTGTTGAACCTGCTTTGCCTGAATTACCAATACAATACGGTGATTTTGCGGAATGGCAAGAAAATTGGTTACAAGAAGATAATATTAAACAACAGCTTGCTTATTGGGAAAAAGCTTTAGCTGGGTTACCTCCAGTTCTTGATTTACCATTAGACAAACCCCGTCCTATTCAACAAACTTTTAATGGTGCAACCTTACGTAAACAATTGCCTGAGTCGTTAACTCATGCTTTAGAATTACTGGCAAAACAAGAAGGTGCTACTTTCTTTATGTCAGCATTGGCTGTGTTTCAAGTTTTGCTGTCTCGTTATTCCCATCAAACCGATATTATTGTTGGTAGTCCAATAGCAAATCGCAGACAGAGCGAGCTTAATAATCTTATTGGTTTCTTTGTTAACAGTTTACCGCTGCGGGGTGACCTTTCTGGAAATCCTTCCTTCCGGCAGTTTTTACAAAGAACTTTACGGACTAGTCTCGATGCTTATGCTAATCAGGATGTTCCTTTTGAAATTTTGGTAGACAAACTAGAAGCGAAACGTGACCCTAGTCGTTCCCCGATTTTTCAAACATTGTTTGCTGTGCAAAACGCTCCGATGGGGGAAATCCAATTACCTGGACTCACAGTTTCTCCTATATATATGGATAATGGGGGAGCAAAATTTGACCTCACCCTCATGTTGGAACCAACTGAATCTGGTTGGTTGGCAAGTTTAGAGTATAATACAGACCTTTTTAATGAAGAAACTGCAAGCCGGTTATTAAATCATTATTACCAATTGCTTACTGCTGCTGTCGCTACCCCTGATGCCTTAATTAGCACTTTACCGTTATTAGCAGATTCGGAGCGTCAGGAACTCGTGGTTTTGGGAAGTGCAGCACAATTTGAAAAAGGCGATCGCAAAAATTTAGTAGAGTTATTTGCCGAGACTGCTCGCGCTTATCCAGATAATATTGCTGTTTCATCCTCAGAAAAAACATTAACATACCAAGAACTAGACCAACGCTCTGACCGCTTGGCAAATTTTCTCCGTCAAAAAGGTGTTGGTTCTGAAGTGCGGGTGGGTATTTTCCAAGAACGCAGCGAAGAATTAATAGTATCGATACTAGCTATCTTGAAAGCTGGTGGAGCTTATGTACCTCTTGACCCAGCATATCCGAAAGAACGAATTAGTTATATTTTAGAAGACAGTGGTATTAACCTGATATTAACAGAATCATCCGTACTTTCTTCTCTTCCCCCCACAGAAACAGAAATTGTTGTGGTTGACGAAGAATCAGTAGAGACGCGATTAATCGCGTCTCTACCTAGCGGAGAAGCAGGAAATTCAGAAATTCTCATAAATCAAACAGCTTACATAATTTATACCAGCGGCTCTACAGGCAAACCCAAAGGTTGTGTTGTAACTCATGGTAACGTCACTCGACTAATGAGCAGCACAGAAGCTTGGTATGGTTTTAACGAAAACGATGTATGGACATTGTTCCACTCCTTCGCATTCGACTTTTCTGTATGGGAGATTTGGGGAGCGTTGCTTTATGGTGGTAAGTTAGTAGTAGTACCTTACTTAGAAAGTCGTTCTCCCGAAGCTTTTCGCGAGTTGTTACTGCGAGAAGGAGTGACTATCCTTAATCAAACTCCTTCAGCTTTTCGTCAATTGATTCGTGCTGACCAAGAAGCACAAGAAAAATTAGCTTTGCGTGGGGTCATCTTTGGTGGGGAAGCTCTGGAATTGCAAAGTTTGCGTCCTTGGTTTGAACGTTATGGCGACGAATGCCCGCGTCTAATTAATATGTATGGTATTACGGAAACTACCGTACATGTAACTTACCGTCCCATAACTCTAGAGGATATCGAAGAAAATCGCGGTAGTGTTATCGGTGTACCAATCCCAGATTTATCACTATATTTATTAGATGAAGCTTTAGAACCAACCCCAATTGGTATTCCCGGTGAAATTTATGTAGGTGGTATGGGTGTATCTAGAGGATACCTCAACCGTCCCAAGTTAACATCAGAACGCTTTATTCCTAACCCCTTCAGTAATGAGCCTGGAGCTAGACTTTACCGCAGTGGTGACCTTGCACGTAGACTAAACAATGGTGACCTAGAATACTTAGGACGCGGTGACCAACAAGTAAAAGTACGTGGCTTCCGCATAGAACTTGGTGAAATTGAAGCCGCTTTGGCAGCATTACCAGAAGTCGCAGAAGCTGTGGTAATTGTGGTAAGCGACTCGTCCAATACAGAAGATAAACGTCTAGTTGCTTATATTGTCCCCAACGGAGAAGCTTGCGAACGCAGTTATTTGCGAGGAGCTTTAAAAGAGCGCCTACCTGATTATATGATTCCTGCGGCTTTTATATTTCTTAATACCATACCTCTGACAGCCCAAGGAAAAGTTAACCGCAAAGAATTACCAGCACCAGATTGGAGTCTCGCAACTGTTGCACGCACCATCACAGCACCACAAACACCAGCAGAAAAGTTAGTTTGTGGAGTTTGGGAAACAGTGTTAGGTATAGATTCTGTTGGAATAGAAGACAATTTCTTTGAGCTTGGTGGTGATTCCATCTTAGCTTTGAAAGTTGTCACAGAAATGCGTCGTCAAGGTTGGTTAATTACACCAAAAGATATATTCCAGCAGCAAACAGTAAAAGCACTTGCAACTATTGCGACAGTACAACAAAAAGCGACTATTTACGAAAAAGCCTTTGGAGAAGCACCTTTAACACCGATTCAACATTGGTTCTTTGAACTCGAACTAGCAAACCCCCACCATTGGAACCAAGCTGTATTATTGCAAGTAAACAAATCTTTGAACCCAGAGATATTTGCTAAAGCTGTTAATATTGTTGCAGCACATCATGATATTTTCCGATTGCGCTTTTTGAAAGAAGAACAAAACTGGCGACAATTTTATAGCGAAGATAATGGGATAATTGGTTTTGAAGTTGCAGATTTGGCGAAACTAAATGAAATAGACCAAAATCTGGCTATGCAGGAAATTTGCCAACGTTTGCAAAAATCTCTGGACTTAAACCACACTAATAATAATCCCCTTGCTCGTATAGTACTATTTAAATTAGGCGAACAGCGTCCAGATAGACTTTTAATTGTTCAACATCACTTAATTGTAGATGGTGTTTCCTGGCGAATTTTACTAGAAGATATAGCAGACGCTATCACCAGCATTGATGAAGATAAATCTTTTGAACTACAAACTTCTACAACATCTTACAAACAATGGAGCGAGTTTCTACAGTCTTTTGCATCTCAAATTACTGAGTCAGAAAAACAGTTTTGGTTAAATACTCTCAAAAAAGAAACATCTTCTTTACCAATTGACTTCCCCAATCAAGAAAGGAAAAATCTAGAGTGTTCTGTCAAAACTCTTTCCCTAAAATTTACAAAAGAAGAAACTAATACCCTGCTTACCGAAGCAAACAAAGCTTTCCGCTCCTTACCTCAAGAATTACTGCTTACTTCCCTTGCCGTAACTATCAGCAATATCACTAAAAATAATAACCTACAAGTTATTATGGAAGGGCATGGTAGGGAAGAATTATCCAGCGATTTAGATTTGTCCCGTAGTCTTGGGTGGTTTACGACTCTTTATCCTTTAGGTCTGAGCATAGAATCAAACATTGTTGACGAAGCTTTAATTAAAGGAGTCAAAGAGCAGCTTCGTTCCGTTCCTCAACGTGGCTTGGGTTATGGACTTTTAAAATATATACTAAAGTATTTACAATCAGCTGATGAAAACTATCAAAGTTTCCCTCCAGCAAAAGCCGAAATTAGCTTTAATTATCTCGGTCAAGTCAGAAACGAAACTGGAGAGGGTAGATTATTTAGTTTACTTAACGAAGAAACTGGACTTTTGCACGACCCCGACGGTTTGCGTCCCCATCTAATTGATATTATTGCTATCGTCGTGGAAGGTGAACTCCGTATCGATTGGTTATATAGCAGCAACTTGCACAGTCAAGAAACAATTAACCAATGGGCTGAAGATTTCCGAGAAAATTTACTCAAAATTCTTATATACTGCACAGAATCTGGCGTTAGTACATACACCCCCTCTGATTTCCCCTTAGTTCGCATTAATCAAGCTTCCTTAGATATTCTGCAAACAAAATATCCTAACTTAGAAGATATTTATCCCCTTTCACCGTTGCAGGAAGGAATGCTATTCCACAGTCTTTACGCTCCCGAAGATGGGGTGTATTTTGAGCAAGTAACTGGCAAAATCTCAGGTAATTTTGATTTTGCTATTTTCGCACATGCTTGGCAAACAGTTGTAGACAGACACCCCATTCTCCGTAGTGCTTTAGAGTGGGAAAATCAAGAACGAGCGTTGCAAATTGTCAGTAATTCTGTTAAATTTCCCATAGTACAAAAAGACTGGCGCGACTTAACAGAAGCACAGCAAAAAGATGAACTCCAGCAATATTTAGTTGAAGATAGAAAAAAAGGCTTCCAACTTGACTTTGCTCCGTTAATGCGCTTCGCTGTTATCCGTCTCAACGAGACTACATGGCAATGGGTTTGGAGCCATCACCATTTACTTTTGGATGGTTGGTCTTTACCAGTAATCTTTAAAGAAGTGATGGAAATTTACCAAGCTACCCTCCAAGGTGTTTCCTATTCTCTTCCTTCTGCTCCACCATACCGCAATTACATCGAATGGCTAGGAGAACGCGACCAGAAAAAAGCAGAGCAATTTTGGCAAGAAACTTTTGCAGGTTTTTCTCAGCCCAGTTACTTGTCTTTTAAACTACCTAACGAAACAGAATTTTCACTCGCATGGGATGATTACCAGGAAGAGGAATTACATTTGAGTCGGGAAGAATTTGATAGTTTGCATCAAATGGCTCAAAGTTATCATGTAACACTCAATACTCTAGCTCAGGGTGCTTGGGCATTGCTGTTGCAAAAATATGGTGCAGGAGAAGATATACTCTTTGGTGTAACTGTTTCCGGAAGACCACCCGAACTTGCTGAGGTGGAAAGTATGGTTGGGTTATTTATCAACACCCTTCCTATGCGCGTTCGTTTGCAACCTGAGGTAAATATAGCTTCTTGGTTAGAAAATATTCAGCAGCTTCAGGTACAAATGCGGGAATATGAATACAGCAAATTAAGTAGGTGGGTGGAAATAAACCACACTTGGGGTTTTCCGGTTAAGACCGCTAAAGGCTTACTGTGAAAGGATTATATCAAGTTTACATTTCGTTACATAGCGGTAAATTTTTCCGTTCACCTACTTAACAGATATCAAGAACTTAATAGCTGTTCCTTCTGGAGAAGCATTGTTTGAAAGTATATTAGTATTTGAAAATTATCCTGTTGACCAGTCCTTAAAAAATCAGGGTAAGGATATTCAAGTAGATGAAATTTCTTTCAACGAAAGAACTAATTACCCCTTGACTATTGCTTTTATTCCCCATAACGGACTAATTTTAAAGCTTAATTACGAGACCAAATTTTTGTATCCCTCTGCAGCGAAAGAAATGTTGCAGCGTCTCAAGAGCTTGCTGTTAGAAATTGCTCGTAACCCGGAACTTCCACTTGGCGAAATTTCTGTTTTATCTGCCAAAGAAAGCGATATTGCTGTTAAAGAATGGAATGGTAATTCAACTAATTGGGGAGATTTTCTGGCTGCACATCAGCTTTTTGAAAAACAAGCTAATACAAACCCCGATGCTGTAGCATTAGCTATAGGTGACGAAGATTCTGTGACCTATGGAGAATTGAATAAACGAGCAGATATCGTCGCAGAAATGCTGAAAAAGGAGGGTATTAGCCATGAATCTATTGTTGGTTTATATTTTCAACCTTCTATTGAATATATTGTGGCACTTTTAGGTGTCCTAAAAGCAGGAGGAGCATTTCTTCCTCTTGACCCAGCATATCCACAAGAACGTTTAAACTATATTTTGGCAGATAGTAAAGCCAGCCTAATTGTGGGGAGTGGGGAGTTGGGAGTGGGGAGTGGGGAAATTCCCTTTGTTACGATTGGTAGTTTTTCTGAGATTGAACAACATAGCGAAACTACTCTTCCTCATCTACCTCATCTCTCTTCTGCTTCTCAACTTGCCTATGTAATTTATACTAGTGGTTCTACGGGTAAACCTAAGGGTGTTCTTGTTACCCATGCGGGAATTCAAAATTTGGTAAGAGCGCAAGCTTCTACTTTTGGGGTCACAGCACAAAGCCGGGTTTATCAATTTGCTTCTCTCAGTTTTGATGCTTCTGTTTCCGAGATTTTTATGGCATTGGGAACTGGTGCAACTTTATACCTCAAAGACAAACCGGAGCGTTTTCCAGATGCTCAGTTATGGGAAGATTTAACTAGATGGAAAATCACCCATTTAACCCTTGCTCCTTCTCTTCTAGCTGCTATGCAAACAGAGAGTTTACCAGAGGTCGAAACTTTGATTGTCGCTGGTGAAGCTGCTTCCGGAAACTTGTTGCGACGCTGGGGTGGTGGAAAACGCAAAATTTTCAACGCTTATGGTCCGACGGAAGGGACTGTGTGTGCGAGCATGATGGATTGTTCTGATTTAGTTGGGGAACCCAGCATAGGTCGTGCTATGGCAAATGTGGAAATGTTCCTCTTGGATTCCTATTTGCAAGTTGTTGCACCTGGTGTCCCTGGAGAGATATATATTGGTGGTGCTGGCTTGGCTCGTGGCTATTTGTCTAAACCAAGTTTAACCGCATCAGCTTTTATACCTCACCCATTTGCTACGGAACCGGGAGAAAGGCTTTACCGTACAGGAGATATCGGCTTTTACGATTTTGAAGGCAATATTAACTACATTGGTAGAGAGGACAACCGCGTCAAATTCCACGGACATCGTATTGAACTGGGCGAAATAGAGGCTATTTTAGCAAGTCACGAATCGGTAGATAGCGCGGTGGTGCTGTTGCGCTCGGATGCACCTGGACGACAAAGGCTAGTTGCGTATGCATTAATGCCAACAGAAAAAGCGACTTCTAAGGAGTTACTTGAGCATTTAGCCGCAAATCTACCACAATATATGGTGCCGAGTGCGGTAGTTCTGGTGAAGGAATGGCCGCTGACCCCCAATGGAAAAATCGACCGCAAAGCACTGGAAGCACCGGAATTATCAAGTAAAAGGGATGCGCTAGAGAATATACCAATTAGTGAAACAGAGGAAATACTTTGTAAAATTTGGACTGATGTATTGGGACTAGAAGCAGTACATCCTGATGATAACTTCTTTGAAATGGGTGGGGACTCGATAATTAGTTTGCAAATTGTTTCCCGTTCTCGTGAAGCTGGATTGGAAATTACCCCCAAAGATATTTTTGAAGCCCAAACTTTGGGAAGGTTAGCAGCTATTGCCAAACCATTAAGCAAAAAAGTCGAAATTATCGAACCGCTAACTGGTAAGGTTCCCCTTGCACCAATTCAACGCTGGTTCCTAGAAAGAAATTTACCAAATCTGCAGCAATGGAACCAAGCACTGGCTTTAAGTATTAACGAGTCCTTAAATATTGATGCTTTAAATATTGCTTTAGAATCGTTAGTTGCTCATCACGATGTTCTCCGCTTGCAATTCACAACAAATCACCAGGAGGAAGTAGCTAAAACAACAAAAGTATGGGAACAGTCTTACGCTGGTTCTGGTGAAAAAGTCCCATTACGTATAGAGGACTTTAATTCTTATCTCCCCGATTTGCAAACTGATGCATTGCAAATTGCTTTAGAAGAAGAACATAAAAGTTTCGATTTTGCCCATCCTCCTTTACTGCGGGTTCTATACGCCAAAAATTTAGAAAAATATGGGGATGTGTTATTCCTTTTCGCGCACCACCTTGTTGTTGATGGGGTATCTTGGCGCATACTAGTTGAAGATTTAAATTTAGCTTATCAGCAAGCTGCGGCTTTTACACCTGTTTCCTTATCCGCTAAAACTACTTCCTACAGACAATGGACTACAGAACTAGAAAATCTGGCGAATTCTGAGGAAATTGAAGGAGATGTAGCATTTTGGCAAGAAACATTATCAAATCCCGAAATTCCATTTCCTGTTGATAATGAAGTAGTTAGCGTCCGTAATACTGTAGATAGTTTGGCTGTGGAAACTACGCAGTTAAACGCAGTGCAAACCCAGATTTTGCTGAAAGAAGCGACTGCGACTTTCCACGCTGGGGTACAAGAAATATTACTTGCTGCATTACTGCAAACTATCAGTGACTGGAACAATTCACCAAATTTACTTGTTGATTTGGAAGGACACGGACGAGAGGAAATTTATAAAGGAATGGATTTATCAAGAACAGTCGGTTGGTTTACTGGACTTTACCCTGTTCTCCTGAAAAAACCGACAGAAAATGCAGAGCGCGGAAATTTGCTTAAGGAGTTGAAAAGACAAATAAGAGCTATTCCTCATCATGGATTGAGCTTTGGCTTACTGCGTTATTTAAATAATAATGAAGCTATAAGGGAGAGTTTAGCGGCACAAAAAGCGCAAATCAGTTTCAATTATCTAGGACAAATTGATAGCCAACTTAACAGCAACAGCCTTTTTGGTCTGAGTAGCGCACCTACTGGTTCCGGTATGTTTGAGCAGCAAGAACGACCCCATCTTTTAGCTGTTAATGCTCGCGTACAAGGAGAGTGTCTTGTGGTTGATTGGTCTTACAGCAAAAATATTCACTATGCTGAAACTATAAGTCAACTGGCAGAAAGTTTTCTTAATAATTTGGGTGCTTATTTAGTGGAGTCAACTTCTACTCAATCCTCTTTTTATAGCGCTACTGATTTTCGCTTGGTTGATATGACTGAGGGGGAACTCGATTCTCTTTTAGACGATTTAGACGAGTTTTAGAATTAACAAGAGAATGGCAAATATATTTCTCGTCCCAGTATAAGAAACCCCACCCCCAACCCCAACCCCCTCCCCGCACGCGGGGAGGGGGCTACAATTTATAAAAATATTCTCATACAGCAAATTCCAAGTTAGTGAAATACAAGCGGGCGGGCAAGGATGCCCACCCCACAAGAGTTTGACATTAAACCTATGTACCTCATTTACTTGCAAACTGCTGTAAGTTAAAAATCGCTACTATCAAGGGCACAAGTAGAAGCGAACGCGAGAAAAATCCAGGTTTTTTAGGTCTTGAGGTCGGATAAAAAAGCAGATTTCCTGGCAATCTCCCCACCTCAATCCAAAATTTTCCTCGTCGCTGTTAAGTTGTAGCAAAATTTCAAACTCCGGGAAGCTTTGGTCATACGAACATTCGCTGCGTGGGTCACCTTGCACAAAATATCCATAACCACCAAGTCTATGATGGTAACAGCTTGGGCGTACCCATTGTTCATAAGTTCGATACAGCGTGACATTTTTTACCCAGTCAGAATTCCCAAAAAGGCGGTCAAAATGGAAATTTGTGGTGTTGGGTGGAGCTTGGCTAAGTTCAAAGTGAAGTTTACCGGGACGTTTAATTGGATTATCGAGCAACCTACCAGAAGCATTCACTTCCATTAATAGCTTCAAATCTGATTCCCCAACCCATTCTAATTTGTCAGGTTCTGGAGGGGGTAAATAGCGTATTGTGCATTCCTGGGCACCAATGCTACTGATAAAAAACTGCAAAATGCCATTATTAGGATAATTCTTGAGTGGTGGCACTTGGGCAAAATTTATCTGGGCAATGAATAGCAGGGGAATATAATTTTCATCGCAGGGATACGTAAGGGTATAGGGCAGATAAGGAAATCCACCGAGCTTGCTGTCAGTCAGTCCTATCTGCTCGTCAGGATGGCGACTCAATTTGACATATGGTTTTATTGCATCCCCAATCTGGGAGCTAAAGGCTTCCAAAGCGATTGGTAGTTGTTGTTTCATGATGTTGTTATTTACTACTAAGAGGGTGTTTATAAATAAAAGATAAAGGAAACCGCAATCGAACTCAAAAGTTTGTATGTTGTCTGAAAGGGTATTTATAAATAAAATATTAACCTCCATTAATACCAGAAACCAGGGAATAAATTCCCTGTCTAAAAGCTAAAGTCCTCTGTAAGAGGACTAATTAAAAAAAAATTTTAGTAAAATCCTTATTTTGTAAAAATATCTGTTTTTAATTAATATACGATTTTAGTCCTCTTAAGAGGACTTTAGCTTTCAGACAGGGAATTTATTCCCTGGCTATCTTTTATAGGGCTAAGTAACTATTTTATAAACACCCTTTAAGCTAACAATCTTTTAATTTGCACAGGTTGTTATAATTTAGCTTATAAAATTACAGCGAAAGTCATCCAAAAATAACTTTATGAATAAGGAATTGCCCGATTTCATTAATCATGTTGTTTCTCGCTTGCAGTCAATTAACGGAATTACAGCCATCGCACTAGGAGGTTCACGGGCACGAGGCAACCACACTAACAAATCAGATGTAGATTTAGGTATTTATTACAATCCAGAAAACCCACCAGATGTAATTGCTCTAAATCGCCTAGCTTCAGAGCTTGACGACAACCATCGCGTAAATTTAGTTACTGCAATTGGAGAATGGGGTAAATGGATTAACGGAGGTGCTTGGCTACAGGTAGAAGGCGTAGCTGTAGATTTTCTCTATCGCGATTTAGCAAAAGTCAATCGTGTCATTGATGATTGCCATACCGGAAAAATTACCATTGATTATCAACCAGGTCATCCTCACGGCTTTGTGTCCTCAATTTATATGGGGGAAATTGCTATTTGTCAGCCACTTTACGACCCTCATGGTGTTTTAGAAGCTTTGAAGGCAAAAACAAAGCCCTATCCAGCCCAACTAAAACAAGCAACTATTAATACTTTTGCCTGGGAAATAAGTTTCTCGCTATTTGTCGCAAAAAAGGCGATTGCACGCGATGATGTTGCTTACGCAGCAGGTTGCTGTTTTCGTAGCGTAGCCTGTATTAATCAAGTATTATTTGCACTTAATGAAAATTACCTGTTAAATGAAAAAGCTGCTGTAGCAATTGCAAATACCTTTGCTATCTGCCCTTCTGACTATCAACAAAGGGTAGAGCAAGCGTTTACTCTCTTAGCAGCCGATGCAAAATCAATAACTGAGGCAATTACAATTCTTGACACGATTGAGGATGATTTGAGTCAATGGTACGGAAATCGACGATTGTCGATGTAATTTTTTACAAAAAATGACTATTTTTCGTAGGGTTGGGGGTGGGGTTTCTTATATTGGGACGAGAAATATGTTTGCGCTTCTATATATATTTAATATTTATGTACTTACCGGGCAGTTCGTACTATGATAATTGATTATTTACAAGAAACCCAAAGTCCATACTCCAAAGAGAGCAACATTAACTAAGCAAATAAAGATTTATTAAAAATATGCTAAAAATCCTCCACCTATCCGACATTCATATGGGAAGCAGTTTTTCCCACGGACGCATAAATCCAGAGACTGGCGTAAATACACGACTAGAAGATTTTGTCAAGACATTATCTATTGCTATTGACCGCGCCATTAACGAACCTGTAGACTTAGTGTTATTTGGTGGAGACGCTTTCCCAGACGCCACACCCCCACCCTTCGTTCAAGAAGCATTTGCATCTCAATTTCGTCGCTTAGTGGATGTTGGTATTCCAGTTGTCTTGTTGGTAGGAAATCACGACCAGCATTCTCAGGGATTAGGAGGTGCAAGTTTATGTATTTACCGTACTTTAGGTGTTCCCGGTGTACTTGTAGGAGATACTTTGACCACTCACCGCGTGCAAACTCGTAATGGAATTGTGCAGATTGTTACCTTACCTTGGTTAACTCGTTCAGCGTTGATGACTCGTCAAGAAACAGAAGATTTGTCGATGGTGGAAGTTAATCAGTTATTAACAGAAAGATTGCGAGTTGTTTTAGAAGGAGAAATTCGTCGTCTAGATGATGAAATTCCCACTGTGCTTTTAGCTCACTTAATGGCAGATAGTGCAGCTTTAGGAGCAGAACGTTTTTTGGCAGTAGGTAAAGGTTTTACTCTTCCAGTCTCTTTATTAGCGCGTCCCTGTTTTGATTATGTAGCCTTAGGACATGTTCATAAACATCAAAATTTAAATAAATCTAATAATCCTCCAGTAGTTTATCCAGGAAGTATTGAGCGAGTTGATTTTAGTGAAGAAAAAGAAGACAAAGGTTATGTCATGATAGAGTTGGAGCGAGGTAATACTGATTGGGAATTTTGCCCATTACCTGCGCGTCCTTTTCGTACTATCGAAGTTGATGTTTCTAAAGCAGAAGACCCTCAAGCTGCTATTTTGAAAGCGATTGCTAAGCATGATATAAATGATGCGGTAGTGAGGTTAATTTATAAACTCCGTTCAGAACAATTGGATTCAGTAGAAAATTCAGCATTACATGAGGTTTTAACTTCAACTCATACCTATACAATTCAACCAGAATTGTTGAGTCAGCTAGCACGTCCTCGTGTTCCAGAGTTAACTGCGACTAGTAGTATTGACCCAATGGAAGCTTTACAAACTTATTTGAATACTCGCGAAGACCTGAAGGATATTGCAGCATCAATGCTGGAAGCCGCACATAAATTATTAGATGATGAAGAGACAGTACCGCTTGAAACTACTCTGAAAAATTAATTAAAATAAGTCAAATAACTAACATATTTTGACTGTTGGAGAAACTTAAGCAGTTATGCCTAGAAGTCCAAAAAATAATTTTACCTCTATTCCGGATAATAACCCTTTTATCCGGAACCCATCAGCTTTTAATAGGGATGGGGGTATTGGTGCTGACACATTCGCAGGGGTTGCGGGCACGCTTATAATAGTTATCGCAACTGCTGCTTTTGGAATCAAAAGAGTAAGGGAAAAAGCTAGAGAAAACGATACAACAAATTATCCTAGCAATAAGAGACTTCACCACCCACCGACATTTGACCCAGAGCGAGATACTGCTTGGGACCCTAATATTCAAGGAAAATACAAGGATAACTTATGGACTGTTACTTGGTCAGGAAGTGAGGATTTAAAAGTCTTCAATAATAAAACGGTTATCAAAATGAAAGGGGGTACTGTTCGTGTAAAAGGAGCCATTTTTGGTTACAGTAAACGAATTAATATTGGCTGGCAATGTTATCAAGTAAAAATGTATCGTATTTATATACCAAACAAATCAGATTTGCTTGAACCTGATATTAAATATTTATTGGAAGAGGAGCCTTACTATAAAGATTAGTTAAGTGGGGAGTAATTAAATAATTCTTTAATAATTTATATTAATTTATATTAATTTATGTATAAAATTTATCACTGAATTATGTAAATCGTAAAACAGTTATGGAAAAAATTACATAATTGTTTTGAATCTGACTAGATAGCTTGCTCCCGTGATAAGAAAGAATAGTATTTATCAGGTAGACTTCTTATGTCCTTCTACCCACAAATTAAGCAAATTCTACTAGGTAAAACATTACCAACCAGTGCCCATAGTGAAGAAAGATTAAGTAACTATGCGGCTTTGGCAGTTCTTTCTTCCGATGCACTTTCTTCAGTCGCGTATGCAACAGAGGAAATATTGGTGATATTGGTAGCTGCAGGGAGTGGTGCTTTATCATTATCTTTACCAATTGCGGTAGCAATTATTCTTTTATTAGGAATCGTTGTGCTGTCCTACAGACAAACGATTAAAGCCTACCCTAAAGGTGGTGGTTCCTACATTGTGGCCAGAGATAACCTGGGTTTATTTCCTGGGCTGGTAGCGGGAGCCTCCTTGATGATTGATTATATTTTGACAGTGACCGTCAGTATTTCTGCTGGAACCGCAGCTCTCACATCAGCATTTCCAGCGCTACAACCTTTTACGGTCAGTCTCTGTTTGATTTTTATGGTCTTACTGATGCTGGCAAACCTCAGAGGTGTAAAGGAATCTGGAAACATTTTTATGATTCCGACCTACGCTTTTATTGTCAGCATTTTTGTATTGATTATTTTCGGTTTATATAAACATGCTACCGGACAAGTCGTAACGAGTTATCCGGAAATTCCCGTTCAACAAGGATTGAGCTTATTTTTCATCATGCGAGCTTTTTCTGCAGGATGCACAGCACTGACCGGAGTGGAAGCAATATCTGATGGAGTCTTAGCTTTCAAAGAACCAGAGTGGAAAAATGCTCGACTAACATTGACGTTTTTAGGCGTAATTTTGGGGATAATGTTTGTTGGTATTACTTATCTTAGCAATATTTACCATATTGTCCCTCACGAACATGAAACAGTTGTTTCAATATTGGGTAGGGAGATTTTAGGAACTGGAAGTTTTTACTATTTTATTCAGTTCGTTACCCTACTGATTTTGATGTTAGCTGCTAATACCAGCTATGCAGATTTTCCTAGACTTTGTTACTTTTTAGCAAGAGATGGATTTTTACCACGACAGCTAGCACTTTTAGGAGAGCGCTTAGTTTATTCCAACGGAATTATTCTCTTGACTCTTTGTGCTGCTGTTTTAGTAATAATTTTTAAAGGCGATGTTTCTGCTGTCATTCCCTTATACGCAGTCGGTGTATTTACATCCTTTACTTTGTCACAAGCGGGAATGGTACGTCGTTGGTTTGTCGAACGCTCATCAGGTTGGCGTTCCAGTGCTTTGATGAATACTTTTGGAGCTATAGCTACCGCAATTGTTTTGATGGTAATTATTTCCACAAAATTCCTACGTGGTGCTTGGTTAGTAGTCGTGGCTATTCCAATTTTGGTATACATATTTCTCGCAATTCACCGTCACTATGAATATGTTGCACGACGCTTGAGTATCGAAGAAATAGCCCCTTGCAGTTATCCTCCTAGACCTAAACCAGAAGTCATTAATCATCCAGCAGTAGTTTTAGTTGGACAACTTAACCGAGGAACAGTACAGGCTTTAGATTACGCACGTAGTATAGCTGATGACATTGTTGCAGTTCACGTTGATATTGGTTCGACAGATAGAGAAAGATTACAAGAAAAATGGCAACAATTAGAGTCGGATATTCCTCTAAAAATTTTGGAATCCCCCTATCGTTCTTTGATAGAACCGCTTCTCGATTTTGTCACTCGCTATGAAGCACAACAACATAGTGGAGTTTTCACAACCGTGATTATCCCCGTATTTGTAACACGCAATTGGTGGGATGGTCTTTTACACAATCAAACTACCTTTTTCTTAAAAAATGCTTTGCGAGCAACAAAAAGTCGAGTTGTAACCACAGTTAGATATTATTTGTAGAGACGCGATTTATAGCGGTTCCCAGTGTAGTAAAGTACATATTAAATTAGTAAAGTATTGTGGGGTGGGCATCCCTGCCCGCCCTTATGTGCCTCACCAGAGTAGGAATTGCTATAATACGGTCTAATTAACTATCAACAATAAATTATTTATTTTTGTGGAAGCACCTGCAATATCAGCTCAAAATCCTGCTTTTTCAAAACCCAGAAGATTTCAACTGAGCTATTACTTCAATCAACTCACTAGGGTCGATAGGTTTAGCTAAAGTTGGTAAAATATCAGTTGCTTCTTTGACTTGAGTTTCAGTAGAAAGAGCAGGTATTAGTGGAAATATAACTACAAAAGTAGTTCCCTGTCCTTCTCCTAAACTATTAACCTGGATAGTACCTCCATGTATTTCTATGAAATGTTTCACAATAGCTAATCCCAGCCCTAGTCCTCCAAATTTACGGGTTTTGCTACCATCTGCTTGGCGAAAATATTCAAAAATATAGGGAAGAAAATCAGAGGGAATGCCAATACCAGTGTCGGTAATGGTAATTTGAGCGCAATTATTAATTGCTTCAAGAAAAATTTCGACTCTTCCACCATTGGGGGTAAATTTTATGGCATTAGAAAGCAAATTCCAGAAAATTTGTTGCAGGCGATTTTTATCACCCATTATTGCTATTGGAGTAGAAGAATCGATAAACTGAATATCAATAGATTTTGCTTGGGCTGCTAGATGTACGGTATTGATTGCGGCTTCAATTATAAAAGTAAGGTCAACATGGAGAATTTCTAATCTTAGTTGTCCACGTAAAATGCGGGAAACGTCGAGTAGGTCTTCGATTAAACTAATTTGTAGCTTTACATTGCGCTCTATTGTTTCCAGTCCTTGTGTTATTTTTGCTGAATCAAAATTGCCCTTCTGTAGCATTTTTGTCCAACCCAAAATAGGGTTCAACGGTGTTCGCAGTTCGTGGGATAAAACTGCTATAAATTCATCTTTGAGACGGTTAGCATGAGTTAAGTCTTCCGTTTGCTGTTTCAAGCTTTCTTCTAGTTGCTTGCGGTCACTAATATCAACCCATGTTACTAAGACACATTCATAACTCTCGGTCGGTGGTGGGAATTGAATTGTAAATAAAATGTGAATCTTTTCTCCCTGGAGATTCTGCACGATGGCTTCCGATGAAAAAAAGGTTTCTTCTGCAGCAATGGTCAATAATTCGTCAACAAAAACTGACGGGCTTTCCTCCGGGATAATCTGATGGAGAGAAGTCAGTACTTGCTGTTTGTTTTGGCTTTTACATATTTTTAGGGTGGCTTCATTTATGTCCAGTAGTTTCACAGCACCCATTGCCCAGTTAACAAATTCCGGATGCTCTGCAAAATACTGGCGAAAATCTTGGACTCCTTTAGCTTTTAGTTTGTCAATCGCCACTTTAACGGACGAAAAATCCTCTTCCCAAATCGATACTCCCACTGCATCAAAAATATAGCGATATCGTTTTTCTTGGGCTGCTAATTTTACTTCTGCTCGTTTACGTTCAATTAAATACCAAATATGAGTAACGGTTTCTTGCAGCAGCATTATTTCATCCTCGCGCCAGATGCGAGGACTGCGGCTGGTGATAACAAGTGCTGCGACCCAAACATTTTCATAAATGCAAGGAATAGTGACCAGTGACTTAATTTGCAACGGTACAAAATTGCTAGCATGGGGAGAAGTACGCGGGTCTGTTGTCACATCATTAATTATTGTGACTTCACCTCTAGCAGTTGCTTCTTGAGACTCTGGTATCAAAAAGTCTGACAGATGGTAAGTTCCAACCATACTCAAATTGAAAGGGTCTGTCCAACAGCTAGGAACAATTACTTCATTGCTTGACCAATTTATTTCATTTAATGAGCAGTAATTTACGTTTAAATATTTTCCCAGGCTGCTAGTTATCTCCCATACCATTTCTTCTGGGTCTGACATTTGGCGAACTCGATGTTCCAATTGACTTAGGAACTGCTGGTGTATTTGTGTCTGCTTTAGGTCGTGAATATCTGTATTTGTGCCAAACCATTCAACAATTTCCCCAAGCTCGTTTTTAACTGGAATTGCGCGGGTCAGATTCCAACGGTATAAACCATCCGCAGCGCAACGAAGCTGGAACTCAATTTCATAAGTACTACCTGTTTGTTGCGCTTCTAGCCAGCGATTGCGGCACTTCTCCAAATCATCAGGGGAAACCAAGGATTCCCAATTTTGCCTAATAGCTTCATCCAATGTAATACCAATGTATTCCTGCCATCTGTGATTGCTGAACACTGGTTTACCATTTGCTTTAATCGTCCAAACTAGATGGGGTATGGCCTCGGCCAGTAACCGGAAGCGGCGCTCGCTAAAAGCGAGCGCCGCTTCAATTTTTTTCACTTTTGTTAAATCCACTATAAAAGCAATATATTCATCTTGCTCACTTTCAAGGCGACTGGTACTTACTAAAATAGGAAAACGCGAACCATCTTTACGGATAAGTTCTTTTTGTATTGGACCAGCAGAGCCTGTTTGTTGAAGTTGCTGTATTGCTTGGCTGTCTATTTCGGCATATTCTTCTGGAGATATTTCCCGCCAATTTAAACTACTGGAAGGCATCTCCTCCTCTGTCCAACCCAACATTTCCAAAAGAGTGTCATTCGCCTCAAACACTTTTCCTGTGCAACTAGTAAAAGCAATACCAATAGGAGCAGTTTTTACCATTTTTCGCAAACCTTCTTGACCGCAGCGCCTTACTTCTTCGGCTTGTTGCAGCTTATTGTTTGCAAGATTTAGATAACTAAAACTTCGCCAAAGTAAAAAACATGATATAAAAATTAGTAGGACTGATAATAAAAATATGTCAAAAATGGGATTATATAAATTATTGTTGACAGGAGCAATTAGTTCAGTAAAATCATTTCTTAAGAAAAATTTCAAAATTGTCATATTAAAATATATCATAATAGCTATCTTCCAATTAAGCTAATAATAGCAGTAACTAGCCCAACGGGTTCTACAGGCTTAGTAATATGAAGTTGAAAGCCTGCATGGAAAGAACGGTTGCGGTCTTCTTGTTTAGCATAAGCAGTCAAGGCAATTGCTGGGATTTGTCTGTATTGTGTTAATTCTCTTACCATCTCTAGTAACATATAACCATCTTCTTCTGGCATCCCAATATCGCTTACAAGTATATTCGGTTGTAACTGATTCAATACAGCTAACGCCTCTTTCGCAGATGCTGTTGCCATCACAACGGCTCCAAATTGTGAAAGTGCGATACGGATATATTCCCTAGTATCAGGTTCATCGTCAACAATAAGAACTTTCACACCAGATAGACAATTAGAATCAGAAAAAGAAGACTTATCTCCCTCATTCCCCTCATTTCCTTCATTTCCCTCATTTCCCTTATCTCCCTCATCTCCCAAAAGGGGCAATATAACAGTAAAGGTCGCTCCTAAGCCTTCCCCCGCACTAAAAGCAGTTATATTCCCACCATGCAACCCTACAAGGTGATGGACAATTGCTAATCCCAGTCCCAGTCCATCTTTGGCTCGTGTCGTGCTGTTATCTGCTTGACGAAAACGCTCAAATACGTAGGGCAGAAAATCTGGTTTGATTCCTTTTCCTGTATCAGTAACTTGAATTTTTGCGTAGGTTTTATTTGTCAGTTCTTGCTTTTTGCTTATTGATTGTTTGTGTTGAGAGCTAACTGTATCAAGAGAAATTTCGATTCTTCCTGCTGTGGGTGTGAATTTTATTGCATTGGAAAGCAAATTACTAACAATTTGTTGTAAGCGATTTATATCTCCTAAAACTTTACAAGATGATGTGTCTATGTTAATTTCCAATTGCTGTTTTTTTTCTTGTGCTGCAAAACGGAAACTATTAACTGTTGTTTCTACCAATGTAGCAAGATTTACGGGTGACACTGTTAAGCGCAAATTACCCCGAATCATGCGGGAGATATCTAGAAGGTCTTCTATTAATTGCAGCTGTGCTTGGGTGTTGCGTTCGATAGTTTCCAGGGCACGAGAAGCAGTAGTTTGGTCAAATTTTCGACTTTTTAATAATTTTGTCCAACCCACAATAGCATTGAGAGGACTTCGCAATTCATGGGAAACTATTGCTATAAATTCATCTTTAGTACGGTTTGCCAACTCAGCTTCTTCACATGCTGCTTGTGCTTTAGCTAAAAGTTCTTCCCGCTCTCGTTCTGCCTGTTTACGCTCGGAGATATCTGTCGAAACACCAATTAATCCAATAATATTGCCTAGCTCATCTTTGTAAGGCGTTTTAATCGAAACAAACGTGCGCTTACCTTCATCAAATTCTACCGTTTCCTCAAATTTATAAGTTTGACCTGTCTCCATTACCTGACGGTCGTTTTCTATAATCCTCTGTGCATCGTAATCTTTAAGGTTGAAATCCATATCTGTAAAGCCAATAATCTCATCTTCTGGCTTACCAATAAAGTTTACAACTTCCGGATTTGCCATCACTAAACGTCCCTGTCGGTCTTTGACAAAAATTAGGATTGGTATGCAATTATTAATAGTGCTTAAAATAGCTGTTTTTTGACGTAGTTCTTCTTCGGCATTTTTGCGCTCAGTAATATCGCTACTACTACCGACAACCCTAATTGCCTGACCCTTGTCGTTTAATACTACAAATGACTGGTCTTGCAGCCATAGGTAATGACCATCCTTATGGCGAACCCGGTACTCCGCACAATGACGGTTGCTTTTCGTGATTTGCTCCCAGATTTCGTGACGATTGAGTTGCACAAAATCTTCTGGGTGAATGAGGTCTTGCCACCATTGGGCGCTGGGTTCAGCTTCTTCTAAACTATAACCTAAAATTTCCGTGAGACCGCAGGTTCGTGTGACTGTATTGTCTAATAAATTCCAATCGTAAATAATACAGTTAACCGCTTTCGCAGCTAATTCAAATCTTTCTGTCGCAAGACGTAAATCAATTTCGATTTGCTTACATTCAGTAATATCTGCTCCCACCGCTTGGGTATTAATCGCATTTTGTATAGAGGATTCTAACTCATCAGATGTTATTCTTCCTTTAACTAAATAATCCTCTGCACCGCTTTTTATTGCTTTGACTGCATCTACAGTACTATTATTGCTTGTAATTATTATTACCGGAGGAGATTTGTCCCCCATTTTCGCTTTTAACTTTGCTAAAAACTCTAAACCATTTAAATCAGGTAGATTGAATTCGATTAATATCACATCAATTTGTTGTATGCTACACAACAATAATCCACCACTTGCTTCGGCTGACTCCAAAATTGAGTAGATGAATTTTGAGCTATCCATTAAGTATTGTCGATAAACTGCGCGGTCTGCAGCGCAATCATCGATAATTAAAACGGTGCGATGTTGTAGCATAGTCATACATCTTCCGGGTTATAATTTCACCACCAATCTTAAAAACTTACCACTTTAGATATAGTTATACTTCTATCGCTTGGTAGTTAATCTGGTAAAACTATGTTATCTACAATGGGGGTTGACAATGGCTACATGTTTATACTTTAAAAATACTTTATTTTTTATGTCGGGTTTTCCGTTAATTCCAAAGTTTCTTGCTTTTCTAGTTCTGCTAGTTCTTCAGCTAAACTTTCCTCAAGAGCAGCAACAACAGCCTCTGGGTCTGTAGCCTGCTTCATCATTTCAGCTTCGACATCAAGACGATTTTTAACATTGGGCAAATCGTGACGTAATTCTTCAAGTAAAGCAATTATTTTAGCAATTTTCTGTTCGGACAATAAATTTAATTGTAAACTTAATTGTGCTCGTTGTTCAGCTAATCTCTCTTGCCGTTTTTGGGTAATAAGAATCCCAATTGTCATCAACAAAGACCCAAAACCTAAAGTGATATCTAAATAATCTAATGTCGGGGAGTCAAATTTTGGTAAGCCTAATTCAGATGGGAGGAAATCATAGAATATCCACAAGCTAATTACGACCAAGGTGCTGTATAAAAATCCTGGACGACTCCAAAATGTAGTTATAGCTTCCACGATACGGTGGTGCTGAGAAAACTCCTTTTCTGCTTTGTTTTGTAAAGCAATTATCGTCTCAATATTTTGACTTATTGGGTCAGGTAGAGGTGCAATTGGAACAATAGTATAATTTTGTTTATTTGCTGATTGTGATTTTTCTGATTGCTTTTTAAACTCTGATTTCATTATATTTCCTGATAGTATATCTTGCTTGTGGCTATTGAAATCGCAGTTACACAAAAGAAACTCACGAAATAAAGCTTAAATTTACTTAATAAATTAAACATCATGTTATCAAATCATCACATCACCTTTTGGAAGTAGGGTGTTAATCTTTTATATCTATCTTTAGATAGTGGGGCACATTCACGACCTATCTATTAAATCCCCTACTTATATAAATCCTTATATCAGGTTATGATTAATGCAAACAAGCAAATCATTTGCCGTAAACCAAAAAATCAATCGCTTTTATGACAATTGATTTAACATCCCCAACAGAATCGAATTTCGTCAAAATACTCACAAATGCAGTCACTGCCTATCGCACGCAAAAAGGTGAGCGTCCTTCAGCTGCGGATGTAGTTGAGGCACTATTACAAGCAGAAAAAGCAGCTAAACAGCAAAGATTGGTATACCCTTTAGCACCATTGTTGGGAAAATGGCGTTTGTGTTTTGCCACAGGAACTCGTAAAGTTCGACAACGAGGGGGGATTATCTTAGGTAAAGGCTTGTACTTACCACAGTTTTTTGCAGCGCATATCTCCTTTGACGCTGTTTCATCAGCAACAGAAATAATAGAACAGACAGAACAACAAACGCAACAAAGAGAGAACCGAGTCGAAATTGGGAATCGAGTTCAATTTGGCATCACATCATTTAAACTCATAGGTCCAGCACAGTATTTAGGCAAAAAAAACCTATTAGCCTTTGACTTCCACAAAATGGTATTTAGTCTATTTGGTCGTACTCTTTACGATGGTAAACTTCCAGGTAATAAACTAGAAACAGAAGACTTTTACAAAAAGCCCATTTCTCAACTGCCATTTTTTGCCTTCTTCTTAATAACCGAGGACTTTATCGCAGCTCGTGGTCGTGGTGGTGGACTGGCAATCTGGATTAAAGAGGATTAGCAGTACTCCTACGCATAGCATAAACAAACTCTAAAAATTTACTATAATTATCAACTCCAAACCAACGCAATATGGCTATTGCCAAACTCAAACGTATAAATTCTTTTGAAAAACGTAACTTAGGGTAATACTGCAATGCAACATTACGAAAATAACTAGCTGTTTGATAATCTTTTGCTTGGCTTTGCAATGCTTTCCACGCTAGAAAAATATTAGCATTGGCATAACTTTGATTCTTGAGTTGCTGCGGAACAGAAACTAATTCCTTAGGCAAATTTTGAAAAGCCTTTTCAATTACAATTGCGAAACATGCTTCTATAGCTTTCCAATTTTTAGAACTACTGTTCGTGTGCTGACGATAGAAAACAAGTGCTTCTTTAACCACTTTAAATGGATAGCATGTCGCAATACGCAACCACATATCCCAATCTTCCACATAAGAGCGGCTCAAATTCAGGTCAAACAATCCAACTTTTTCAAAACAAGCACGACGTACCATTGCCACACTGCCGCATTCAATAATATTGTGCTGTGTTAAAACTTGCCAAATATTACCCTCATCATTATTAAAAAAAACTCGTCCAGTACTCAACCCTTTGCTATCAATTAATTCCGTCCAAGTGTACACCAAACCCACTTCCGGATGTGCATCTAAACAATCAACTTGTTTCTCTAACTTACTTGGATGCCAAATATCATCAGCATCAAGAAATGCAATATACTCTCCTTGTGAATGCTCAATACCTGCATTTCGTGCCCAAGAAGCTCCTTGATTCGCTTGGGAAATAACTCTTACTCGTGCATCTGTTATTTTATTCACCCATTCTAAAGTATTATCAGAACTACCATCATCAACAATAATCATTTCATAATCATTAAAACTTTGACTAAAAACACTTTCAATTGTAGTAGGCAAATACGTCATAGCATTATAAGCCGGAATCACAATAGAAACCTTAACCATATTCCCTCACCCTTCAGTTTTCTTGGCGCTCTTGGCACCTTGTTGCTAATCGTTAATTATATATTATTTGGTAACAAGAATACTTTAGTCCTGCTTTATCCTGTGTAACAATAATTTTTGATAGGAAAATAAGGTAAATTATCATGCCAGTATCCCAGGAAGTCCAGCGCTTTGGAAAACATCTAATTGTAGGTGTTTCCGGTACATCATTAAATGACGACGATAAAAAATTACTCAGTGACTTAAAACCTGTTGGTCTTCTTATATATGGCAAAAACTTCCGTATAGGCACACACTATGAAGTTTGGTTAGAAACATTAGAAGAACTAATCGAGCAAACAAGAGAATATGCCGAACGCGAAGAAATGTTTATTAGCATCGACCACGAAGGAGGTCGCGTTCATCGTTCACCTTTACCGATAACCAGATTCCCAGAAGCATTTGTATTCAGCGACAGAGCATATGAGGTAGCTTCCGCAATGGCTCTGGAGTTAAAATCTTTAGGTATAAACGTATCTTGGGCACCTGTAGCCGATATTTTTTCTAATCCCACAAACCCGATTATTGGGCCCCGCTCTTTCGGTACAACAGCAGGAACTGCTGCTACTGGTGCTTGTCAATATTATCTAGGACTAAAAGATAGTGGTATCATCGGTTGTGCCAAACACTTTCCAGGACACGGTGACACTAGTAAAGATTCGCACTTAGAATTGCCAGTATTAAATCTAACTAAAGAAGAACTATTTGCTCGTGAATTAATACCCTTCAAAGCATTAATTAAACAGCAAATACCAATGATAATGACCGCGCATATCTTATTTCCAAAAATTGATGCAGATGTACCAGCAACCCTTTCTAAACCAATTTTGACAAATATTTTACGGCAAGAATTGGGCTTTGAGGGTGTAATAGTTTCAGATGATTTGGATATGAAAGCCGTTTCGGATATGTATACTAACAGCGGAACAGTAGCGCGAACATTTAACGCTGGATGCGATTTATTTATGGTTTCGCGTAATTTACCATCTTCTTCTTTGGAGCGGACTTATCACATTGCTCAAGATTTTGCAGATTCTTTAAGTAACGGCAGCTTAGACGAATCAATTGTCATTGCATCTGAAGCAAGAATTAATGAATTATTATCTGTTACTCCTCAATACGAGGTAACTATGCTTGATGAAGACACATTAATAGAACATGCTCTACTATCTATAAATTGCGCTTGGTAAATACAAATTTCGAGTTTTGAGTCACAAAACTCAAAACTCAAAACTCAAAACTTCCTTAAGAATTTATTAAAGATTGAGCGCTTTCTTTTCCGTTGGATGATAAAGCATTAAAGGAAAAAGGCTCTTCTGGTGACGGATAACCAGCTTGAGTAAATGTTTCGCGAATAGCCCTGTTTGTATCGAAATACACCTGCCAATAATGAGCATTATTGCAGTAAGGACGTACTGCAAGCACAGGCCCAGCCATAGTAAATTCTAAAATTTCTACATCTGGAGCAGGCTCTCGAAGAACGTTAGGGATTTGACTAATATTAGCCTTCAAACGCTTAATTGCATCATTATGGTCTACATCGCGATGCAACTGAGCAACTAAATCCACGCGACGATAGGGATTTATAGAGAAGTTTTGGATATTATCGGCAAAAATCTTATTATTGCCAACAATTGTCACTATATTATCGAGTGTGTTTATAGAAGTAGTAAACAGCCCAATTTCAGTAACAGTGCCAGTCACACCACCAGCAGTAATAAAATCATCAACTTTAAAAGGTCTGAAAATAATCAAAAATGCACCCGCTGCAAAGTTTGCCAACAGTCCACCCCATGCAGCACCGATTGCAACACCCGCTGCTGCTAACAATGCAGCGAAGGAAGTAGTTTCAATCCCGAAGAACCCAAGAAGTGCCACAACTAAGATTACTTTCAAAGTTATGGAAATTATATTGACAAGATAGGTAACTAATGTAGCGTCAACATGTTGGCCCCTCAAAACACGCCGCATGAGCTTTACAGCAAACTCAATCAGCTTCTGACCAATAATCCACAGAGCAATAGCACCAAGAAACTTTAATCCAAACTCGGTTATTAGCTTACTCGCACTTTCAGTAATTTGTTGAAGCATAATTATGTGATGGTCACAAGAGATACAAAAAGATTTTATACCAAAGACTGATATTTTTATCCATCTAAAGTTATAAAAAATATATATAAAGCTTTGGAAAAATCAAAAAAAAAATGCGATACTTCAACAAAAGTATTCACAAGCATTTTGTATTATGAACAACATTAAACTTTTTGGTTTACCAGCGGAGAAAGGCAGATGGTTTCTTATACCTCTTGGTATGACTGTATTGCTTTGTTTAGGAACTGTTTATTCTTGGAGTATTTTTAGAAAACCTTTAGAAAAGTTACTTAGCATTAATGCTACTGATAGTTTATTGCCTTTCACTGTACTTTTGGTAGTTTTTTCTATCTTAATGCCGATTACTGGTTTTTATATTAACCGTTTTGGCTCTCGCGTTATCATTGCTGGTGGTGGTGTAGTGATGGGAATAGGCTACGTTTTATCTAGTTTTGTTAACAACATTTACATGCTAGTGGTTACCTACGGGGTAATAGCTGGTATTGGGGTTGGTATGGCTTATGGTGTGCCCCTAGCAGTTGTGGCAAAATGGTTTCCCGATAAAAAAGGTATCGCAGTAGGGTTAACAGTAATTGGTTTTGGTTTGTCACCTTTGATTACTGCACCAATTGCAAAATCACTAATTGATTCTCCGACTGTTGGACTACAGAAAACTTTTTTAATTTTAGGTATTGCTTTCATTGCGATTATTCTTGCTATTTCCACAACCCTAGTCACACCTCCAAAAGGCTGGAAACCATTAGGTTGGAATCCTCCCACCGCTGTCATAAATGGAACATTAGCTGATAACGGGGAAATGTTGGGAACCGGTGCATTTTATGGGTTGTGGTTATGCTACACCATAGGTACTTTTGTTGGACTCGCTGCTATTGGTACTGCAAAGCCAGTTGGTGAGGAAATTATTAAACTAGACGGAAATACTGCCACTCTGACGGTTTCTCTATTTGCTGTATTCAACGGTTTAGGACGTTTGGTCTTCGGTTGGGTCACTGACCGATTTACACCGAAGTTTGCTGCTATAGCTACTTATGTCCTGATTATCATCGCTTCAATTATGATGATTAGCGCAGGTGAAGGTAGTGTTGCAACTTTCTTAATTGCATTTTCTCTATTTCAATTTTCCTTTGGAGGTTGGTTAGCAATAGCTCCTACTTCAACTTTAACTATGTTTAGACCAGAAGATTACGCCAAAAACTATGGTATCGTCTTTACTGCTTTTGGTGCAGGAGCTTTGGGAGGTACACTTTTAGCTGGCAGAATTCGAGATATTTTTGGTAGCTATACAAACTTCTTCTACCCCACAGCAATCCTAGCTGCTATCGGAATTTTTCTCGCTGTATTTATGTTGAAGCGCAGTCTAACAATCTCTGGTACTTCCGAAAGGGAAATTAATACAAAAGTTTAGTTATGGTTGACGGTTAACGGTTGACGGTTGACTGTTGACCGTCCATTACTAATTAGCAGCTAGCAATTACTAACATAAAATGCAAAAAGTACCTGGGCGTGTTACCGTGTTTCCACTCCAGGTACTTTTTGATTTCAACTTTACTCCTCACACACTCCTATAGAATAATCTATGTTTCATAAAATGGCAAGTATTCTAGATAACAATTTCATCAAGTAACGGCTTTATTTATATTTTTTTAATAAAGAATAGTCGTAATCAAAATAATTATATAAATGCAAAAACGCCTGGGAGTGTTACCGTGTTTCCACCCCAGGCGATTTTGCTTTCACTTTGCTCCTCACACACATTTATACGTTATCACTCGACAAGAGCAAAGACAAGTATACCAGGTGACACTTTACGAACTGGTCTATATTCCTCAAGACATACACCTGTAGACACTGTTTTCATAATACACTTATAATACAAAGAGTAATCTTGTTTGTAATACATCACATCTAATGTCAAAACTCTACGACCAAAACAAACCCCCTTTTTACTAGCTGCAAAATAAGGTGCTGACACGACGCGATTATACCGGGACATTTGAAGCTCACATTACCGTCAAAACTACAAATTTGGTTGCACGGGAGAGATTTTGCTTATTGTGCAAAACGTTGGGTGTCAAATGTGTCCTTATTGAATTACCTCAAGGCTTGACTCGTTCCCAACCGATGACAGCTTCTTACCATCATGGCACATTGACCAGCGTGTTCTGTGAGGTGCAGGTAATAGCGCAAAAGTTAATGGAAGCTGGCTTTGAAGTGACTCGCATCAAAATTGAGGCAATGTTGGGTAACTGTGATGTTCCAGTAACAGACGATGAAGCTCTGGAGTTACCAGTAACTAATTACTTTGAGTTTCATGTCAAAGTAATTTTATCTGCAATCGCGGATATAAAGGTGTTGCAACAATATTGTTGTGAACATGATGCCCATTTATCTGCAAACGCTTTCAAGCAGGAGAGTGACGGACAGCAACAAAGGTTTATCACTATGCGCTTATATAACCTTGGAAAGTATACAGCACAATCACGTTTTGATTTACTTTTGACAGGCTTGAAAGCAAAAGGATTCAAGTTTTGTCAACAGCAACGGGAATACACCGTTTATGACAGCAACATAAATTTGGATGCTGGCTGGATTGAAAGCTAAAAGCTACGTCAATTCAAAATTCAAAATTCAAAATTCAAAATTTATTAAAAATCAATCCAGATTTATTCAATTTTGATTTTTTTGGTCAGGAGGATAGTCCTATGAAAAACATTGACGAGCATTTGGCTACTATTACCAGCACAACAAATCGTCCTTGTGAAGAAGTGCTGATTTATAATTTGTTGGAAGCTGTACTGAGAAGGCTTTCTCGTTCTATTTATGTTAAAGATTTGGTGCTACGTGGTGGAATGTTGACGAGGCTTTGGGTTGCACCAGAAAAACGAGTTGCTGTTGATGTTGATTTTCTTGGTCTTTAAGAGTTTGATATTGAAGTTACAAGACAAATATTTTTAGATATTTTGTCAATTGATGATTGTGCTGATGGTGTTACTTTTTATATTGATTCTTTGCAAATTAAGGGAATTTGGTTAGAAACAGAATTTCCTGGTCTGCGAATTAATATTGATGCTGCACTTGGTGAGTATCAGCGTAATATTCAAATTGATATCGGTTTTGGTGACCCACTAGTTCTTCCTCCTGAGTGGATTAACTATCCAACGTTTTTAGGAGACGCTGTAAATTTACAAGCTGTGCGTCCTGAAACAATGGTCGGTTGGAAAATACATGGTCTAGTGGAACTCGGCCCGAGACGTTGGAGACCAAAAGATTTGTATGACCTAATGTTGTATATTGAAGTGCCACTAGATGATGCTCAATTATCTAGTTCCATTGCAGTTGCTTTTAGTAGTCGCAACACCCCATTACAAGACGTGTTAGAAATGCTAGTCGCACCTAACAGTTGGAATAATAGTAAAGGTCGTAATCAATGGAAATGGTATCAGCGAAAAGCTCCGACACAAACTATGCCAGAAGATTTTTTATCTGTTGTGACTGCGGTGACAAGTCATTGGTATGAAGTAACTTTGCTCGCTCTCAAAAAAATGTAGAGACGTTACATGTAACGTCTCTACGTGTCGTGTCTCTACTGGTGAGAAAATTCCTCTTCTAACTTTGCAAGTGTAATTTCTTGCTGACCAGAAACCCCAAAGCGGCGGAGATTTACAGTACCGTTAGCAGCTTCATGGTCTCCCACAACTGCTATTAGGGGAATTTTACGTTTTGACAGTTCCCGAATCTTTTTAGAAATTGTCGCATCTCGTTTTACTAGTTCGACTCTGACGTTAATGCTTCTCAATTTAGCAGTAACAACCTCTGCCCATTCTAGAGATTTATCTGAAATGGAAGCCACTGCAATCTGTACCGGAGCAAGCCACAATGGTAAAGCACCACCGTGATTTTCTAGTAAAATGCCAATCCAACGTTCTATCGAGCCTAACACTGCTTGATGTAAAATCACTGGTTGCTCAAAAGAACCATCACTATTAATAAAGTTCAGGTCAAAAATTTGTGGGAGATTAAAATCTACTTGCATTGTACCGCACTGCCAAAACCTTCCGAGGTGGTCTTCTAGGCTTATCTCGATTTTAGGAGCATAGAATGCACCTTCACCGGGCAATAATTCATAGGGGTATCCTAAGCTTTCACAAGCTTCTATGAGTAATGATTCTGCTTTGTCCCAAACGGCATCGCTACCAAAGCGTTTTTCTGGCCTTAGAGAGATTTTAACCGCAAAATTATCATAGCCAAAAGCTTTATATACTTCACTGACCATGTTTAGGAAGTTATGAATTTCGCTTTTAACAGTTTTGCGGAATTCCCCATCCTCTGTGCAGTAGGGTGGGGATGGATAGCAAAGAAAAATGATGGGTTCGATGCCCATTATTTTTCTAATATCTTATTGACTTATTCAAAATATATTGTTTGATTAGAATAATGATATCCAATTTATATATATATTTTGATTATTTCCTAATTATAAATATCATTATTTATAAAATACTCTTTATGTAAATCTTCCATAAATATGATATACTTATAAAGTAAAGGAGGTGGTTAATAAGTGACATTCAAGAGTAAAAAACAACGAGAGTCTGATAAAGAGAAAAATCAAGATACGTATATCAGCACCACTACACAGCACGTTAGGTTATCTGAGTTAGGGAAAGATGTAATATTTAGTATTTTGCGTCATGCAAATAGCCTCTATAACTCAATGGTTTTTAGTCTGAAACAAGGTTACTTTACGTTTAAAACTCTTAATTTTCAGAGTATAGCTTGTGACCTGCAAGAAGACTTTAAGGACAATTACCATTACAAAATGTTGCATTCACAAGCTGCACAATCTGTTTGTCATAAGGTTGCAGAAAACTTTAAATCTTTCAAAGAAGTTTTAGACAGACATTATGTAGAAGGAGGTAAAAGGCCAAATTTACCAGGGTATAGGAAAAAAGGAGGTTTATTTGAAATAACATATCCAAAACAAACTGTAAAGATTGAAGTTGAAAAAAGTGTTAAGTACGCTTACGTTTCTACAGGAATTAATTTCCGAAGAACATGTTTTGCAGATGTGATGGGGACAAAACTAAATGAATATCTAAAGTTTCGCGTTCCTGATTTTGTAGATACATCTACATTGGTCGAACTTACAATTACAACAAAGCATTCAGAAGTTTACATTCATTGGATTTGTAGAAAAACAAATCCCCAAATATCATCCTTAGATGATAATAAAGTTTTGGGAATAGATGTAGGCTTAAATAATTTTGCTACTTGTATCCCTAATACTGGAGAAAAAGGATTTATTATAAATGGTAAACAGCTTAAGTCCATTAACCAATTTTATAACAAGTCAGTAGCTAAGTTAAAAACTGGTAAAGAGCAAGGTTTCTGGAATGGGTCATTAGCTAGGTTGACTTTATCTAGAAATAACCAAGTTAAAGATTTTATCAAAAAATCTGCTAGAGTAATAATCAATAAATGCTTAGCTTTGGGTATAGGTAAAATTATTTTTGGATGGAATCAAGGAATAAAAGATGGTATCGATATCGGCAAAAGAAATACGCAGAGCTTTGTACAGGTTCCTTTTAATGAACTTAAGAATACGCTTGAATATCTTTGTAAAAGATATGGAATTCAATTTGTAGTTGTGGAGGAGTCATACACTTCCAAAATGTCATTTTTTGATGGGGATGAATTACCAGTTTACGGTCAAGATACCGACTGTCAGAAGTTAAAATCTTCTGGTAGAAGAACTAAACGTGGTGAGTTCAAAACTAAAAATAAGATAATAATCAACGCTGATGCCAACGGGGCATGTAATATCCTTAAAAAATCTAAAATAGACACATCAAAAATTATTGTTCGTGTCTGTCAAGTGATTGAGAAAATAAATATATGGGTAGGCAAACGTCCTACTAATGATAAAAGTAAAAGCACGATTATTAGCAATGCTAATAATACGGCAATAGGAACGACTGAACCCGTTCTGTAAACAAGAATCCCCACCTTCTTATAAGGTGGGGAGGTTCAATGTCAGCTTCTTGGCAAAATATGTGGGCATCATCTTGAACAAACTGACGCAAACGCATACAACCTGAAAGCGCTCCCGAAGGTTCATTGCGGTGAACCATCCCAAACTCCATCAGACGAATCGGCATCTCTCGGTAACTTCGACGAGCAGATTTGTATATGGCAATATGAGCCGGACAAGACATTGTTTTCAAGGCATAATCGGCACTGATATCACTTGGCTCTTTTTTACTGCTCATACTACCGACAACAAAGATATTTTCCCGGAACTTCTCCCAATGTCCTGATTTTTCCCAAAGAGCGCGGCTCAATGCGACGGGCGATCGCACTTCCTGAAACCCGTAAGCTTGGTAACGGGAGCGCATAAATTCCTCAATTGCCCGAAACATCCGCCAACCCATAGGATGCCAAAAAATCATACCTGGGCTATGTTCCTCAAAATGAAATAAGTTCATGATGATTGCTAATTCTCGATGGTCATACATGGTTAGTTCTCCTTGTTAAACAAAAACTGGATTCTCGATGGAATAAGTAAGCAATAAAAAACCCCCCAAGTTTTGCCTGGAGGGGTTATCGTCATCTGCACGCAGCTAACAACATCACGTCCCTCCAGGCGTGATAGTAGTGGTGGTAGTAGTAGTGACGACAGCGAGATTGTTCATATGTATTAGTGAAAATGGAAAAAATTTAATTACAACAAAAAACCCTCAAAGTCTCGCCTGGAGGGTGAATTGATGCTTACATTTACACGCACGCTATCTATTCACGACCTCCGTGGCTCGTAGTTCGGGTAGTGATAGTAGTAGCGAGAGATAATTGAATAGCCATTACTGGTTAAAAATACTTACTGAATTAAAAAACATGCCTATAGTTTACATATAACCAAATACTGCCGGATTGTCAACATTCCCTTGGTGTAATTTTCTGAGCAGTTTTATTGACTCATTAATTCCAACTCCAAGCGACACTGAACAAAAATATAATTAAGCGCAGCAAACAACATGTCCAAATCTGACAAGGTATAGGATTTAATCTCTCTAGTGAATAAATTACTTTTCAGCTTACCAAACTGCCAGAACTGACCATTAGAAACAATACCAAAAATATTTTGAAACTCAGATTGCTGATTAATTTTTTGAATAGCCACCATTTCAGCCAAACATTGACCCCATCCCTTAATAAAATCATCTCTTTTTGCTTCAACTGCAACAAAAAAAGGCTGTTCAAAAACCTCTTTACCTAAAGGGGATTTCTTCGCAACAATATAATCTGGTATACCAGAAAGCATAGTATCATAAATCAAACTTTTATGGCTCCATAGCGAAAAAGATTCTCTATAGCTGCGATATATCTCCTTTAATATTGGGAAAATAATCGCCTCACAAATAGCGTACTCTGACTCTTCAAAAGTAAACTCCCTGAGGGAAAACTCTAAATCTTCCCTAAAAGCATCGCGAATATTAATTTCTGTCTCTACAATAAAATTTTCCTCATGCGAGACAATACTATATTCTTTCAGAACCTCAGCAACATTTTTATAGGAATCAAAGGACATTAATTATCACCTCCTAGATACATAATATGTCAGCAACCCCAAAGCTCTTATCTCCCAACTCAGAGGTAATTTATAAAGTATATATTAAGCCCAATAAATGATGGGTTACGGCGCTTCATTTAACTTAAACTGCGCCAAATAACCTTTACAAATGCGCCTAACCCATCCTACATGAATTTAACTCAGAACTGAAAATTCCAAATTCAAAACTTAATGCAAAAAGTGACGAACACCAGTCAACACCATCACCAAACCCAACTCGTTAGCAGCCTTAATAGAATCAGCATCGCGTAAACTACCCCCAGGTTGGACAATAGCAGTAATACCGTAATTAGCAGCAGTTTTGACAGAATCATCAAAAGGGAAAAACCCATCAGAAGCAAGAATTGCTCCTTTAGTCTTCTCACCCGCTTGTTCCAAAGCAATTTTAACCGAACCCACCCGGTTCATTTGACCAGCACCCACACCCAAAGTAGTGCGTTCCCTACTCACAACAATGGCATTAGACTTAACGTGCTTACAAACCTTCCAAGCAAACAATAATTCCCCTAACTCATCATCAGTAGGTTTTCTATCGCTAACAACTTGCCACAAACTCGAATCAGCCACAATATCATCAGCAGCCTGCACAAGAAAACCCCCAGCAATAGCTTTAATAGTTTGTTTTGCACCACTGCTCATGTCTGGTAAAACTAAAACCCGCACATTAGACTTAGCAGCTAAAATTTCTTTTGCTTCATCGTCGCAACCAGGAGCAATTACGCACTCTAAAAATGTCTTTTTTAGCTCAGTAGCAGTAGCCGCATCAATCGGACTATTCAAAGCAACAATACCACCAAAAGCAGAAACAGAGTCAGCATTGAACGCTTTGGTATAAGCTTCATGTAAAGTATTACCCAAAGCAGTACCACAAGGATTAGTATGCTTAATAATAGTTGCTGCGGGACTATCAGTAAATTCCGCAATAATTTGTCGTGCAGCTTCCAAATCGACTAAATTATTGTAACTAAGTTCCTTTCCTTGTAATTTAGTCGCAGCAGCCCATCCAGTAGGAGAATTTCCTGTTTGATACCAAGCAGCATTTTGATGAGGATTTTCACCGTAGCGCAAAGCCTGTAATTGTTTACCAGAAACAGAGAAAGATGAACCTGTTTCCGACTCTGGAGTGAGTTCACTCAAATAAGCTGAGATTGTTTGGTCGTATTCAGAAGTATGTAAAAATCCCTTTAAAGCACACTTTTGACGAAAATCTAAGGGTACTTCCCCATGTTGACGCAGCTGTTCCAAATAATCATCATACTGTTTCGGGTTGCACAACACCGTTAAATGAGCAAAATTTTTCGATGCAGCACGTAACATCGCAGGCCCACCAATATCAATTTGTTCGACCGCTTCAACCAAAGTAACACCTTCTTTCGCTATCGTCTGCTCAAAAGGGTAGAGATTTACCACAACCAAATCAATAGGACGAATTTGATTATTTTCCAAATCCCTCACATCATCTTCCATATCTCGACGGGCTAAAATACCACCATGAATCCGGGGATGTAAAGTCTTAACTCGTCCGCCTAAAATTTCTGGAGAACCCGTATAATCTGAAACTTTAGTAACAGGTAAACCAGCATCTTTTAAAGCTTTAGCCGTGCCTCCACTGCTGATTAAATCAAAGCCAAACTCTTCAACTAAACTTCGAGCAAGGTCAATCAAACCAGTCTTATTAGATACACTCAGCAGTGCTAGACGCGCCATAATTCCCAAGTTCCCTTCGCAATGTGAAATAGCAGGTAGAAAACTATTTTACTTGAGTGGACGCCTAATATATCCCCACTTACCACCAACTTCCACCGCAGCTAACCCTTCCGAAAATTTTAATGCATTATCAAATTGAGGCTGAATTACCACACGACCGTTTTTATTAATATATCCCCACTTCCCGCTAATTGACACCGCAGCAAGACCTTGAGAAAACTCCGAAGCATTACCGAACTGGGGCTGAATTACAAATACACCCCGCTTATTAATATACCCTACCAATTCTCCTCTCTGTACCGTAGCAAGTCCCTCAGAAAAACCAGAAGTATAACCACCACTCTCTATAACCAACTGACCATTCTTATTAATATACCCCCCTCGCACAGAGGCTAATCCTTCACGGAAAGAATAAGCATCATAAAATTGGGGTTTAATGACAATATGACCACTTTTATCAATATAACCATAGCCCTTACCAATAAACCTCACAGGAGCTAACTCTTCAGAAAACTCACCAGCAGCTCCAAACAGCGGTTTAATAACAAATCTACCTTGCTTATTTATATAGCCATAATTACCGTTAGCACTTAGCCCAGCTATACCTTTAACACTAACTGCAGCTAGTCCCCCAGAAAAATCTCTCACTTCATCAAATTGTGGTCTGATAACGATTGACCCCTTCTTATTAATAAATCCCTCTTTTTCATTAATATTTATTCTTGCCAAACCCTCAGAAAAACTTCCAGCACTATCGACTTGAGGACGAATTATAGCTTTCGCATTTTTGTTAATGAAAAACCACTTAGTTGCAATTTTGACCGCTGCTAGTCCTTCAGAGAAGCTTCCGGCATTGTCAAACTGTGGCTTAATAGCATAATTAGCATTACTTACGCTGATAATATAGCTAGGTAGATGAATTTTAGGATTTGTTAAACTAGGTGATGAAAGTACAAAATAATTATTACTCAGAAATATTGCTGCGATAACTCCCAATCCGATAAGGACTTGAAACAGTATTTTATTTTGGTTTTTTTGACGATTATCGCGTTTGTAATATTCCATAGCATTAATAAGGATAATTTGGAGTTGGATACCAAGAATTCGTAAGATTACCCAACTATGACAAAAATAATGGTTAGGGAAAAGACCATAGTGTGACAAGTCGCAATTCCCTACTCCCCACTCCCCACTCCCAACTCCCCACTCCCAACTCCCCACTCCCCAGTTGACAAATGACCAATGACCATTGACTATTGACTATTGACCAACGATTGACGAGCAATGGTAAACTCTCTAGAATTTGTTGACTATCCCCCAAAAACAGGGCAACCAGCTAGCGGTTTAATTGTCACATTACACGGCTGGGGAGCTAATGCACAGGATGTAGAGTCTTTATTGCCGTTTTTTAATCTTCCTGATTTCCATTTTATCTTCCCCAACGCTCCTAACCCTTACCCTTATTCCCCCACAGGTAGAGCATGGTACGATTTGCGGATGGAAAATATGTATCAAGGTTTGACTGAAAGTCGAGATACATTAATTGGGTGGTTACTAGCTTTAGAGGGTTACACTGGTATACCTTTGTCACGTACTATACTAAGTGGTTTTTCCCAAGGTGGAGCCATGACCTTAGACGTGGGGTTAAGATTTCCTTTTGCTGGTTTAGTCTCAATGAGCGGCTACTTACATCCGGGTGCTGCAACAGAACTTAAAGATAATTTTCCTCCGGCTCTGATTATGCATGGCAGACAGGATAATGTTGTGCCTTTGCAAGCAGCAATCAACGCCAAAACGACGCTAGAATCCCTAAAAGTCGCAGTGGACTACCATGAATTTGATATGGGACACGAAATCCGTCCAGAGATGCTAGTGAAACTACGGGACTTTATTCAAAAGGTAATTGTTAAACCAAGGTCATAAAAATTTTACAAAATCTGGTAAAATTCCCGATAATTTTCACGAAATTCACCCCAACTAATGAGTAATATATATGGGAGGCCGCACAGAGAGCAACTTTAATCAAGCTGCATTGCTTTAGCTGCTAATTCACAGAGGGAGGGGCAAGCATAATGAAAAGTTTAAGTATTTCCAGAAAAGATATTGCTGCTATGACTCCACAAGACGTGGAAACACTAGCGACACGTCTCGAACAAGATAACTACAGCAATGCTTTCGAGGGTTTAAATGATTGGCATTTACTAAGAGCAATTGCCTTTCAACGTCCAGAACTAGTTGAATCCTACATTCACCTTCTTGACTTAGAACCCTACGATGAAGCTTAATATTTGTTGGTTGTTGACTGTTGACTGCTGACTGCTGACTGTTCACTGTTGACTGCTTACTGCTTACTGAGCGCTGGCGAATTATTTAATATTGATAATCGATAATCTACAACCGACAACAGACAACCGTCAACCGTCAACCGACAACCGTCAACCGTCAACTGTCAACAGGTGAAGCAATGGCTAGAGTTTTAATTGGAGTTGGTGGGGGTATTGCTGCTTATAAAATTTGCGAAGTTGTTTCCACTTTGTTTAAAACAGGAGTGGAAGTGCGAGTTATTCTCACTAACTCCGCACAACAATTTATTACCCCCTTGACTTTTTCCACCCTTTCTCGCCATTGTGCTTATACTGACGAAGACTTTTGGCAACCTAAAAACTCCCGTCCGTTGCATATAGAATTGGGAGAATGGGCAGAAATTTTTCTTATAGCTCCTTTAACAGCTAATACCTTAGGAAAATTAACTTGGGGAATAGCCGATAATTTACTCACCAACACTGTATTAGCTTCTAGCTGTCCAATATTATTAGTACCAGCAATGAATACTGATATGTGGGAGCAGGTAGCTGTGCAACGTAATTGGAAAAAATTATTAATAGATGCTAGATATCATAGTATGGGTACTGCATCAGGGTTATTAGCTTGCGATAGAGTCGGTGCAGGAAGGATGGCAGAACCCCCAGAAATTTTGGCTTATATAAAATCTCTATTACATACAGCAGGCAAACGAGATTTAGCTGGTAAAAAGGTTTTAATTGCTACCGGAGGGACGCGAGAGTATCTCGACCCAGTAAGATTTATTGGCAACCCAGCTACGGGTAAAATGGGGTTAGCTTTAGCACAAGCAGCCCTACACCGAGGGGCTAGAGTGAAACTTGTACATGCTTCAGCAAATTGGGATGTACCCCTAGGAGTAGAAGCAGTTTCAGTCGTTAATGCCGAAGAAATGCGCCAAGAAATGCTACGTAGCTTACAAACAGCAGATGTAATATTAATGTCAGCAGCAGTAGCAGATGTTAAACCACGAGATTACAGTCAAGAAAAATTACCCAAGAAAAATCTCCCGCAAGCATTGCCCTTGGAAAGCGTGGGAGATATAGTCGCGGAATTAGCGACCCACAAACAACCGCATCAACGTTTAATAGGATTTGCCGCTCAAACAGGGGATATAGTAACCCCAGCTTTAGAAAAAATGCAGCGTAAAAACTTGGACGCAATTGTCGCTAACCCCATTGATAAATTAGATAGTGGTTTTGGTAGCGACAATAACCAAGCAATATTTTTAGATAAACAAGGGGGTAAATTAGAAATTACCCACTGTACTAAATTAGAAATGGCTCATCATTTATTTGATTTCATCCTTCATTAAGCTCCCGCTCCCACTCCCCACTCCCCCTTTTTCATTAAGCGACATAGGAGTCAATAATCTCCCAGTTGAGGTCACCAGTAAGGGCTTTAGAACCATTACGAGTGATAAACTCTCTAGTTATAGAAGTGCCAATAGCACCATCCATACGCCAGACTGCGCCAGTATCGGAATCTACCCCATTACCATAATTACGCCAGATTAAATCGGACTTGCCATCACCATTTGTATCTCCAGCAGCCTCAATTCTCCAATCAGTACCCGGAACTACTAAAGGTCTATTGTTTTCATCTACGATAAACTGCCCCGATGTGAAAAAGTTACCAGCACTATTAGTTCGAGATGCGTCTAAATACCAAATCGCATTTTCTCCTGTTCTACGATTACGCCAAGCGAGGTCTGATTTGCCATTGCCATCAAAATCACCAATCGCATCAATCTTCCAGTCAGTACCAGCTACACTTGTGATGAATTTTTCACCTCCGACTTTAGACCTGCTACCATCCATTAACCAAATAGCATTTTCTCCGGAAACTTCATTGCGCCATGCAATATCAGCCTTTCCGTCACCATCAAAATCACCTGCTCCAACCATTTTCCAGTTGGTATCTCTCACAAACCTTGTACCCATAAATTGTCCATCAAAAGCATAGCTATTATCGCTAGTGACGATGGTCGCATCCATTAACCAAATTGCATTTTCGCCGGTACGACTGTGACGCCAAAGGATATCATCTTTTCCATCCCCGTTAAAGTCAGCTGCGGTAATCATTTTCCAATTTACATCTTCGATTCGTGGGAGGAATCTTTGAGAACTTCTATCTGGATTCAAGTTATTAAATCCGTCCATCAACCAAATGGCATTTTCACCAGTAACCTCGTTGCGCCAAAGTAGGTCATCTTTAGTGTCGCCATTAAAATCACCAGCAGCAATCATCTTCCAATTTTTGTCTGGAACTGCTGTAATCTCCGCAGAATCGACAAGGGTTGAGCCATTTAGCTGCCAAACCAGATTATTTCCTGTCGTATTACTACGGTAGACGAGGTTGCTACCGCCTGTAATTGCAAAGGGACGATTTGCTACATTAACAGAAACAGTGCCACTGAGTTTTAAAGTTGGACTATCAGCAAAGCCGCCATACTCAACAACATAACCCAGAGGTGTAAATGCGCCGCTAGCTCCTGAGTTTGCAAGGTCATTCCATTTACCGATAGCTTCTCCTCCTAATGAAGAATATGCATTAGGGTTGCCGATGATATGAGCATATGATTCATTACCGCCTAAATTATTAGGTTCACCAGTTTGCCAATTGGAATAGCTACCTTGAACAGGACTACCAGTTGCTCCTCCAGACCAAAAAGAACGACCTCTATTATTATCTTCTATTCCTTCTGGACCTGTGACCCATCGCCAATCATTTGGTGTAGATTCATCGCTACCTCCAATCCAACCATTTCCTTGTACCCGTTCTTTAATAAAAGCTTGTTCTCTTGCTGAGGTAATAGTTACTAAATAACCCTGAAGCCCAAAATAGCTTCTGCTGTTAGCCTCAGTATTAGAATTTGTCCAAGAAATACCCATTCTCTCAACAAATTCGTAGAAGTGACCATTTTCTGGATTGGATAGTAAATTACCGAGGACAAATTGAATGTTACGGGATGTGTTAATGGAATTTGCGTTTGCACTACTGTAAGTTACTTGACGCAAGGCACTCTGGTAAGCTGCATTATCCGCAATACCACTTAAGGTCAGCACACCAGCGCTCGCATCGAAGTTCCAAGTGATTGCGCTGTTATTAATGCTACCACTACTACCAGTTTGTCCAGTAATACCAAGACTATCTTGAGTAGGATTGTAATTATCAATAAAAACCCTTGCCCCAGGCAAAGTACCACCATCTGCGTCAATAATTTCTAAATTAGGGGCAATTGGTGTGCTAGGGCGATTGATAAAAACATTAGTTTGAGTTAAATTTAACTTTAGTTCAGGTGGTGTACCATTTTGATAAGATGTTGATGGAATAGATGCCGAGTTTTTTTCAAATACGTTTGTCATAACTTTTTCCTAACTGGTGAGATGCATTTCAAACAATCAATTTACGTACGGGCTAATAATGTTATTTCTAAGTACTTATGGCATAAACACTTAGGAAGCCCATCGTTGTTTATGTGATTTTACAGGTTCGTTATTTTCAAAATATACATAACATTTTGGCAAAAGAGAAATGTTATCTCCAATACTTCAAGTAAAATTCACAGCAAATAGTGATGTATAAAAATCAGATAAATTTAGGTGCAAATAATTTTTTATTTAATTAATGTTTAATATAAATACACTTACGTAATAGTTTTTATAAAACACTTACGTACTTGAAGAAGTGACAAAAAAAGTTGGGTTGACGCTTTAGTAAACCCAACTTACAAATATTTAAGTTACGAATAATATTGATTATTACGCAATGTAAGGGTCAACAATATCCCAATTCAGGTCACCTGTAAGCACTGTGCCATTATTCTTTGTTACTGTTTGTCTACTACTAACAACATTACCGTTCATTTGCCAGACAACATTGATATCAGTAGCATAATTACGCCATACTAAATCAGACTTTCCATCATTGTTTGTATCTCCAACAGCCTTAATTCTCCAGTCGTTACCTTGGTATAGAGCCTTAGTACCAGCTTCATCTACAATAAATTGTCCGTTGCTTAAAAAGTTCCCAGCAGAATTTGTTTGGGTCGTGTCTATCGTCCAAATGGCGCTTTCACCTGTGCTGCTGTTGTGCCAAGCTAGGTCTGATTTATTATCACCATTAAAGTCGCCAATCCCTACAATCTTCCAATTGCTATCAGCTACTGTCGTGATGAATTTTGTTCCACCTGCTTTAGATGCTACGGGAGTACCAATCGGACCATCCACTACAGATGCACCAGTTGTTCCATCCATTAACCAAATAGCATTTTCTCCGGTGACTTTATTTCGCCATACAATATCAGCTTTATTGTCAGCATCAAAGTTACCAGCACCAACCATTTCCCAGTTTGTACCTGTAAATCTTAGAGAGCTATCGAAGAACTGACCATTAGAAGCATAACGACCATCGCTAGTCACGGTGTTTGCATCCATAAACCAAATTGCATTTTCACCTGTACTACCGTTACGCCAAAGAATATCAGCCTTCCCGTCTCCATTAAAGTCGGCAGCCGTAATCATTTTCCAGCTTACATCCGCAACTTGCGTGATAAACTTTTGAGAAGTTGCGTTTAGGTTGTTAAAACCGTTCATTAACCAGATAGCATTTTCACCTGTACTACCGTTACGCCAGAGGAGGTCATCTTTTCCATCCCCATTAAAGTCGCCAGAAGCAACCATTGTCCAGTTTTTATCTGGTACTGGTGTAATTAAGTCAGAGGCAACGAGGTTGGCACCATTAAGTTGCCAAATAGCATTTTCACCAGAAGCATTATTGCGCCAGGTGATATTACTGCCACCTGTAATTGCTAGGGATTGACTTTTAACATTAACAGCAACAGAACCACTATATTTTAAAGTTGCTTCTCCACTAAAACCACCGTACTCAACGATATAGCCTTGAGGTGTATATGGAGAACCAAGGGGAAATGCATCGCGGAGGTCATTCCATTTTCCAAGAGCATTAGGGTCGTTAGGATATGCATTTCGATTACCAATGATGTGAGCGTAGGATTCATCACCACCAAAATTATTTGGTTCATTTGGTTGCCAGTTAGCATAGCGACCTGAAATAGCACTTCCATTTGCTCCTCCAGACCAGAACTGCCGACCTGCACCATCATTTTCTTGTGCTTCTGGTCCCGTCACCCAACGCCAATCACCTGGTGTATTTGCATCACTAGCTCCAATCCAACCATTACCTTGTACTCTTTGTTGAATAAAATCTTGTTCTCTTGATGATGTGATGGTTGCTAGGTAACCTTGAAGCCCAAGGTAGCTTTTACCATTAGCCTCACCTCTAGCAGATGTCCAAGAAATACCATTATTGGTAACAAATTCGTAAAAATGACCATTTTCTGGGTTGACCAGCAAATTGCCGAGAACGAATTGAATATTACGTGGTGTAGTACTGGGAGTGTTACTTAAGCTATTGAAAGTTACTTGACGTAAAGCATTTTGATAAACAGAGTTCTCAGCAATACCATCGAAGCTGACAACACCTGTAGTATTGTTAATGCTCCAATTAATTTCAGTACCAGCCACAGTCAATTTGCCACTAGCACCAGTTTGTCCGGCAATACCAAGACGGTCTTGAGCGGCATCATAGTTATCAACAAACACTCGTGCTCCAGCCAAAGTACCGCCGTCAGAGTCAACAATTTCTAAATTGGGAGCAATTTGTAGACTTGGACGACCAATAAATACGTTAGACTCAAGCTGGTTTAGCCGCAATTCTGGTGCAACGTTTACTGCTTGGACGTTTAAACTAGATGAATTTTCCAGAGATAAACTATTCGCCACAACTTTCTCCTAAATTATAACAAACACAATTCTTGACTATAAATTTGCACGCAAAGTCGGCTAAGTATAAATTACTTAGTACTTAATGTTGAAAAAATTTATACACAATTTTTTTTGACTGAATAATAAGTCTACTCAATTGTTATCAAGATTCAACCCGAACCATATTAATCGTCTTAATATAGTTCATTGTGATACTGGTAGACGCCCAAATAACAGCTTATATCTAATAATCTGATTTATTAGATACTGATAATATAAACACTTAGGTAATCCTATGCATGTCCAGTAATTTCCCCAAGTGCTTTAATTAGAAATATACACATATCTGAGAGAAATTAAAAAGTTATCCTTGATACTTAAAGTAAAATTTATGCCAAACGCGGATTTATAAAAATTATGTAAATTTTTACGGTGATACAATTTGATTAACAAAATGAAAGAAGCCCCCTATTCTTGATAGGAAGGGCTTCTGGGAAATGACTTAGTTATTCATCATGAAAACAATTAATGAGCCGGGAACTTTTTAAGCAATATGAGAGTCAACAATATCCCAATTTAGGTCACCAGTCAATGCTGTATTACCGTTAGCGATAGTTACGTATCGTCCACCATTAGATACATTACCGCTCATCTGCCAGACAGCTTCTTTGTCAGAATCGACACCTAAACTGTAGTTGCGCCATATTAAATCAGATTTACCGTCAGAGTTAGTGTCCCCAACAGCCTCAATTCTCCAGCCGCCATCCGCAATAGCTTTTACTCCAGTTGTTCTATCTAAGATGAATTGACCGTTGGTTAAAAAGTTTCCAGCAGGATTTGTTTGGGTCGTGTCTACCGTCCAAATCGCATTTTCTCCTGTGCGATTGTTGCGCCAAACGAGGTCAGATTTATTATCGCCATCAAAGTCCCCAATGCCTACAATCTTCCAATCCGTATCAGCTACTGTCTCGATGAATCTTGTACCACCTGCTTTAGATGCTACTGGTGTTCCAACTGAACCATCCACAACAGATGAACCAGTTATTCCATCCATTAACCAAATAGCATTTTCTCCGGTAACTTTATTACGCCATACAATATCAGCTTTGTTATCAGCATCAAAGTTGCCAGCACCTACCATCTCCCAGTTTGTATCTATAAATCTAAGAGAATTAGTGAAGAACTGACTATTAGAAACATAACGACCGTCGTTAGTTACGACGCTCGCATCCATAAACCAAATTGCATTCTCACCACTGCGGCTGTTACGCCAGAGAATATCAGCCTTCCCGTCGCCATTAAAGTCAGCTGCGGTAATCATTTTCCAGCTGGTATCTGCAACTTGCGTTATGAACTTTGCCCCAGCAGAACTGAAACTATTAAGATTATTGCCATCTTTCAGCCAGATTGCATTTTCGCCATTGTTGTAGTTACGCCAGAGTAGGTCGTCTTTACCATCACCGTTAAAGTCAGCAGAGGCAACCATTACCCAATTTTTATCTGTTACTGGCGTAATCAAATTAGCGGCAGTTAAAGTTGCGCCGTTAAGTTGCCAAATAGCATTCTCACCTGAGTTATAGTTACGGAGAGTAATATTACTACCTCCGACAATTGTTGAAATTGGGTTTGTAAAGTTAATGGTCGTGATACCAGCAAGCTTTAAAATTGGCTGACCTGTTAAGCCACCATACTCAACGATATAACCATCAGCACCATATTGACCGCCTAAGTTATTTACGGTTGGTCCGTCACTCCATTTACCTTGTTCAGCACTTGAAAAAGCACTATTGCCCATAATGTAAGCATAGTCTTCATCATTATTAAAGTTGTTAGGCTCAGAATTAAACCAATTACTATATCCTGGGGTACTAGTAGCTGGAGACCAACTGCCAGTAGCTGAATTGGTATCAGTAGTTCCGTTTTGGTAGAATAATGTACCACTACCAGAGCTTGCTTCTCCTTCCGGACCTGTTACCCAACGCCACTGACCTTCTGTACCTCTATCACTTCCCCCAATCCAAGCGTTGACTTGCGGTGAAATTAAGAGTGATTGAACAATGTCATTTTCCACCTGAGAAGTAATGGTTGCTAAATAACCTCTACTTCCAAAATAATTGTCGGTAGTCGCTGCGCTGTTAGCATTCCCCCAAGAATTACTGGGAGAAGCAACAAACTTGTAAGCGCGGTCGCCTGCTGCGTTTATGGCTAAATCACCGAGGGTGAAGCGAATATCGCGTGTAGTATTTAAGATTGGGCTTGTATTGTTGTAAGTTATCTGGCGTAAAGCGGTCTGGTAATCTGAATAACTTGCGCTACCTGTTAAGGTAATGACTCCGGAAGCATAGTTCCAAGTTATGGCAGTACTGCCTATAGTGCCGCTTGTCGCACCAACTGCAGCACCAACTACACTCAAGCTTTCTGTTGAGCTTGAAGTATAATTAGTGATGGAAACTTGTGCTTTAGGCAAACTACTAGCAGTATTGTTCAAGCTAAGAATTTGCAAACCAGGAGCAATTACTGTAGATGAATTATTAATTGAAAAGTTGGTAGGACTTTGGCTCAATTCCAGGTTTGGTGCGTTTGATAAGGGTGTTGCCATTCTTTGCTCCTAGTAATTAAAACGTGATTTTAGATAATAAACAGACATATCAACTATGCTAATTAGAAATTGCGGAGCAATGTAGTTAATTGGTGATGCTAACTCGTAATAATCAACTGCCAATGTTTAGTTAAACTTCAACTTGTCTTAACTGAACGAACAGCAGCATTTTTATTTTTAGCTATTAATAAAGCGGGTAGACTTCTAAAGAGCAACATCCTAGTTGGCGACAATAAGTATAAAATACATTGTTAATTATGTATTTTTACTGATATTACCAGTTTACATATTATGCGAATAATTAAAATATTTATCGTATACTTTAAACTAATTTCATCTAAAATTTTAATAATATAAAGATAACGTGAATTTGCAAATTAATTATGTGTCAAAAAGAAGGTAGAAGGCAGAGGGCAGAAGGTTCATAGAAGGAAGAAGGTATTGAAACTGTATATGTAGTTAAGTGCTTTTCGATACTAAAAATAATTAAAGACCACCTGGCGTAGCGTTTGCTGGGGCTTGTACCCTATTTCTCCCTGCAAAGGAAGAAATGGGGTATTGGTTGTTACCCTCATAACTTCCCCTTCCCTTTGGTTTCTGTCTTCTTTTGGTCAGCGAAAAATTTTGTATAAAAGCAATTAATCACTTTTATACAAGGTTTCTGGGAATACGTTTTAAAGCTATGTGAGAGTCAACAATATCTCAATTTAACTCTTTAACAACCATAGCCTGAATAAAAAATATAGAGACCTCATATGTAAGGTCTCTATATTAGAGTGCTGTATAAACACACCAGTACTCAAAACTTTTAAGCTACGTAAGAGTCGATAATGTCCCAGTCAATATTGCCAGTACGTACCGTAGCACCGTTAGTATCGTTCACTACTCTTGTGCCAGACGAAGCTGCAATATTTCCGTTCATCAGCCAAACCGCCGTTTCATCAGTCGCAAAATTACGCCAAATTAAGTCAGACTTACCATCAGAGTTTGCATCTCCTGCGGTCTCAATTACCCAGTTTCTATCTTGGACTAATATAGGCGTATTATTTTCGCTTAAAATAAATTTACCATCAGCGAAGAAGTTTTGACCATCCAATCGAGTTGTGTCCACAAACCAAACAGCATTTTCACCTGTTGCAGAATTACGCCAAGCTAGGTCAGATTTGCCATCTCCATTAAAGTCTCCAATTGTTGCGACTTTCCAGTCTGTACCAGCTACGCTTGTGATAAATCTTCCTCCGTTGGGTTTAATTGCTACACCATCCATTAACCAAATTGCATTTTCTCCTGTGGCTTCATTACGCCATGCAATATCAGCTTTACCGTCAGCATCAAAGTCTCCAGCACCCACCATTGTCCAGTTTCTATCCTGTATTGGTGTGGTTATAAACTGTCCATCAGTAAGGAAACGACCGTTGGTGGAGTCAACGCTGCTAGCGTTTGCAAACCATACCGCATTTTCTCCTGTCAACTTATTGCGCCAGAGGATATCAGCCTTGCGGTCACCGTTAAAGTCTGCTGCGGTAATTATTTGCCAATTAATGTCACTAACTGGCGCTATGAATCTGCGAGAACTGCCATCAGTGCTTGCCTCATCTAAACCATTCAGAAGCCAAATCGCATTTTCGCCATTGGCTTCGTTGCGCCAAAGTACATCATCTTTACCATTGCCATCAAAGTCAGCAGCGGTAATCATTTTCCAATTCCTGTCTTGCAATTGCGTAATAAATTTACCCTCGGTAAGAGTTGTACCATTCAGACGCCAAGTTGCGTTCTCCCCAGAGCTAAGATTGCGCCATAAAAGATGATTTCCACCTGTAACAGAATTTGCAGTTGCTTGCGTAATATTAACAGAAACGCTTCCTGAGAGTTTTAAAGGTGTTGCTTCTAAACCACCGTACTCAACTACATAACCCAGAGGTCTAAACGCATCAGTTCCTCCACCATCTGCAAGGTCGTTCCATTTACCAACTGCAGTTGAATCATTTGGATACGCATTAGCGTTGCCAATAATGTGACCGTAGGACTCATTATTACCCACGTTGTTAGGTTCGTTTGTTTGCCAGTTGGCATAGCTATTATTAACTTCCGTACCACCTTGAGACCTAATTCGTCCACTCCAGAAGGGAGTACCAGCATTATCATTTGCTCGTCCTTCTGGACCAGTTACCCAGCGCCAATCATCAGCTATTGTTGCATCACTAGCTCCAATCCAACCGTTTCCGTCTACTCTGGTTGCAATAAAAGTTTGTTCTCTTGCGGAAGTGATAGTTGCCAAATAGCCAGTAAGCCCCAGATAGTTTCTGTTACTAGCAGCAGACCGTGAATTTGTCCAGGTAATATTATCGCCGTTGTTAAATCTGACAAATTCGTAGAAGTTACCGTTTTCTGGATTTGACAGCAGATTTCCAAGACTAAATTGAACTGTGCGGGGTGTTGTGCTTGGTGTTGTACTTGTGGTGCTATAAGTTACCAGACGTAGAGCGTTTTGATAAGCCGCATTGCTGGCCTCACCAGTAAATACAAGTACACCCTCTGCAGCATCGAATCTCCAATTGATAGAAGTTCCGGCGATATTACCATTTGTACCACTTTGTCCAGAAATACCAAGGGTTTCTCCAGAAGTATAATTATCAATTAGTACCCTTGCTCCTGGCAAATTTCCACCGTCAGAGTCTACAATTTCTAAATTTGGAGCAATTTGGGCAGCTGGACGACCGATAAAAGAATTTGTTTGAGTTAAATTTAACCTCAGTTCCGGCGGTGTTGCATTTGTCGGTAAGACTGGTGAGGTCGGTATTAGTTCTAAAGGGCTGGTTCTAATCGGGTCTGTCACAACTTTTCTCCTAAATTTCGGTAAAAATACTATGTTTTACAATCACTTCTACAAACTTTGATAAGAATACATACCCAGTGCTGAATAAAACAAGCGGATTGCAACAAACATATTTGTAGCTATTTATACTTATGATTAATTATAAATATTAAAAATTTCAGTTTCCCAAAGCCATGACGAAGCGTTACGCTACGCGAACAACTCAACCGATACAAACTTAAAACTCAAAACTCAAAACTCAAAACTTAAAACTCAAAACTTAAAACTCAAAACTCAAAACTCAAAACTTTTAAGCTACGTACGAGTCAATAATGTCCCAATTTAAATCACCTACAAGTACATTAGTGCCGCCACGAGTAATAAACTTTGCCCCACTAGAAGCCGCAACAGCACCATTCATCTGCCATACAGCATTAATCCCAGAATTTGTACCTGTACCGTAGAAGCGCCATATTAAATCAGACTTTCCATCCCCATTTGTATCTCCAGCAGTTTCAATTCTCCAGTTAGTGTCTGCTACTGTTGAAGGTCTACCATTTTCATCCACAATAAATTTACCGTCTGTGAAGAAGTTTTGACCATTTAAGCGGGTCGCGTCCACTAACCAAACAGCATTTTCACCTGTTCTACGATTACGCCAAGCAAGGTCTGATTTACCATCACCATCAAAATCACCAACCGCATCAATCTTCCAGTCAGTATCATCTACCCTAGTAATGAATTTTTCCCCTCCATCTTTAGACCTGCTACCATCCATTAACCAAATAGCGTTTTCCCCGGAAACTTCATTATGCCATGCAATATCAGCTTTACCGTCGCCATCAAAATCACCTGCTCCAACCATTTTCCAGTTAGTGTCCCTCACAAACCTTGTACCCATGAATTGTCCATCAAAAGCATAAGTATTGTCGCTAGCGACAGTGGGCGCATCCATTAACCAAATCGCATTTTCGCCGGTAAGCCTGTGACGCCAAAGGATATCATCTTTTCCATCCCCGTTAAAGTCAGCTGCGGTAATCATTTTCCAGTTCACATCTTCAATCCGTGGCAGGAATTTCCGAGAATTTTCATCCGCATTTAAGTTATTAAACCCGTTCATTAACCATATGGCGTTTTCTCCTGTGCTATCATTTCGCCAAAGGATATCATCTTTACGGTCGCCGTTAAAATCGCCTGCGGCAATCATTTTCCAGTTTATGTCTTGTATTTGGCTAATTAAAGCAGAATCCAAAAGAGTGGCGCTATCCAGTTGCCAAATAGCGTTTTCACCTGAATTTAAGTTACGCCAAAGGAGATTTTTCCCACCTGCAACTGCTTTCTGTTGGTTATTGATACTAACAGAAACTGTGCCACTAAGTTTTAAATCAGCACTTCCAGGCAAACCTCCATACTCTACAAAGTAGCCCTGTGGTTCAAATGGACTATCGGGCACTACAAAAGAATTTGTCAAGTCATTCCATTTCCCTACAGAATTGGGGTCGTCAGGATATGCCCTAGGGTCGCTAATAATGTGGGCGTAGGATTCGCCAGGGGCTTTATTATTAGGTTCGCCAGTTTCCCAGTTATTGTATCTGCCATCAACAGCACCACCGTCACCCAGTCCGCGCCAGAATAATAAACCTCTATTATTATCTTGCAGCCCTTCTGGTCCAGTTACCCAGCGCCACTCATTAGGTGCGGCTTCGTCGCTAGCTCCTATCCAACCGTTTCTTTGTAATTTTTGTTGAATTAAGCTTTGTTCTCTACTGGAGGTAACGGTTGCTAGGTAACCTTGAAGCCCAAAATAGTTTTTACCGTTAGAGAGGTTGCGAGCATCTGTCCAAGTAACAGCTGGGCTAGAAACGAATTCATAGAAGTGCCCGTTTTCTGGATTTGACAGTAAATTACCAAGAGCAAATTGAATATTACGGGCTGTTGTATCAGGGGCGTTGCTTGTATTGGTGTAGGTTACTCGACGTAAAGCTTCTTGGTATACCCCATTGTTTGCCTCTCCATTAAAACTTAGAACCCCTGTATTAGGGTCGAAACTCCAACCAATATTTGCGCCGTTAATCGAAAGATTACCGCTGTTGACATCTTGCCCAAGAATACCAAGTCGGTCTTGATTTGAATTGTAATTATCGATGAATACTCGCGCTCCTGGTAAAGTGCCACCATCAGCGTCAGTAATGGACAAGTTTGGGGCAATTGCCGTAACAGGACGACCTGTCGAAACATTGGTAGAAGTTAAATTTAGACTCAACTGCGGTGGTGCTGCAGTTGTAGGAATAGGACTACTACTGCTACCAGTAAACGTAGTTGTGTCGCTGTTAAAAGGGTCTCTAGTAATATCGATGACGGTAGATGTAGATGTGGATACGCTGGAATTTAAATCTGCCATTGTTGGGTTATCCTCTCAAGTCAGTCAGTAAAAATTTCTCAAACCAAAATTTCATAAAAGAATTTGAGAACGCGAAATTGGAGCCTGAACCCTTGCCTAATTGTCAAAAGGGAAACTCTGAAGCTTGCACGAAGGCGGCATCTGTAAGATTTGCTAAATTTAGGTAATTCTACCCTATTTTTTACAAAAAGTTACAATTATGCACTGCACTGCTTGTAAAAATGGTGTAAATCACAACTAAATAATTCCACCGAAAATATTTTCCCAAAAAAACTTAAATATTTTACTTCCGCAACATAAAGAAAAGGTAAAAAAGCCCTAATCGGCTTCATGGAAAATTAATAAAAATTCCCTTGTATACCACACTAAATGGATTAATAAATCTATCATTAGGCTTTTTTTTTATAAAATTTTTAATTTAATAATATTTAGATTAAGTAAAATATTTTAGTGTTTATTTGATTAAATTTGAAAACATTATGAAGATAATGTGAATATTTTATACAAGTAGAAATAAAAGTATTGCGATAATGAAATGAGCTAATAGTAAAATAAAGTAAAATTACAAACTGAAAAGGCAAAATAAAAATAAAAAAAGCTACAAATTATATAATGTAGAGGTCAATATGAATGTAGAGACGTTACATGTAACGTCTCTACATTTCTGGGAAATATTTGTTTTGTTTAATTCCGTAACTCGTAACCCTCTATCTGGCAGGCATTACAAGCCAATTAATTACAAAAATATTTCCCAATTTGTTTCAATTTTGAGAATAGAAGCGTCTCTGTAAATGAAATCTGCTCTGAGTGTGTTAGAGCCATTCATCCACCAAACTGCATTCTCGCCAGTAGCGTAATTTCGCCACAGTAGGTCAAAATAACCATCCCCGTTATAGTCTCCAGCGGCTTCAATCACCCATTCTGTGCTCTCAACTGGTGCAATGAGACTTTCTCGCTTCGATTGAGCGCCATTCATGAACCAGACGGCGTTTTCACCAGTACGACTATTTCGCCAAACGATATCGGAGTTACCATCCCCATCCAAATCGCCAATTTGCTCAATTTTCCAATTTAAATCTCTTACCTGAGTAATCAATTTTGCTTGGAGAGATTTAATACCATCCATCAGCCAGATAGCATTATCCCCTGTTCGGAAATTACGCCAGAGGATATCAGCTTTACCATCGCTATTAAAGTCCCCAGCTTTAACCATTTGCCAGTCTAGGTCGGCTATTACTCTCGTTTCTAAAAATTGTCCATTATTTATGAAGCCATCCATAAACCAAATAGCATTTTCACCCGTGCGACTATTGCGCCATAATAGGTCATCCTTGCCGTCGCCATTAAAGTCAGCGGCAGTAATTATTTTCCAGTTGCTGTCTTCTACACGTGTGATAAAATCTTTTCTGCCTTCAGTTAAGTCGTCCATTAACCAAATAGCGTTTTCACCCGTACGACTGTTGCGCCAAATTATATCGGCTTTACGGTCTCCATCAAAATCACCTCCGGAGACCACTTTCCAGTCAGTATCTTTTACTTCTGTTAGAAGACGTGAATTTGGCGGAGTAAGGTTAAAGTCATCCAGTATCCAGACAGCATTTTCACCATTACGGTTGTTGCGCCAGAGTATATCAGCTTTACCGTCACCATTAAAGTCGTGGTCGTCTACAACATTAGTAAAGGTGATTTCACCTTTAACTGCGGTAGTAATTTTGTCCCCATCACTCACGCTAATTTTAAAGCTAGGTTCAGTTTCCAAACCATTATGGATAAATTTAACAAGTCCCGCAGTAATGTTGGCTTGAGTAAAACTGGTAATTTGTTCTCCAGGTGCGGAGGCTAACTCGAAACGACCGTTGGTAACATCGCTGACATTGAAGATGAGGGTGGCAATATCAGTGTCAATATCCGCAGCACTGAGATTAGCGGAAGTTAAAGTGAGGGCACGACCTTCGCTAATACTAAAACTGTTGGTGACCAATTCTGGAGCATCGTTAACTCCTGTGACGGTAATGTTAAATGTTTGCGACTCCGAAGTATCTTTGCCGGTTAGGTCTGTTCCACCACTGTCTCTAACTTTAACAGTGACAATTGCAGTACCAAACTTGTTAGCTCCAGCTTTAAAGGTAAGGTCACCATTAGAGTTGATAGTAGGTTGCTCGTCAAACAACTCAGTTTTATTGTTACTAAGCTCAAAGGTGAGGGTTTGGTCTTTTTCATCTATCGGTCCTTTAGATAGAGCAGTAGCCCAACCTTTAATTGTCCTCGTGTCACTGTCTTCATCAACTTCAACATCAGCACCTTTAGTGAAACTGGGTGCATCGTTGATTGGGTTGAAGGTTATGGTGAAGGTTTTGGACTCAGAGGTATCTTTACCATTGTTAGTTATTCCACCATTATCTTTAAGCTTCACAGTAATGGTCGCGGTACCAACTTTGTCAACTTTGGGTTTAAAAGCTAGGTCACCATCAGTGTTTATAGTTGGTAGAACTTCAAACAAGTCGTCATTATTGGTGCTGAGTTCAAAAGTAATCGTTTGCTCTTTTTCGTCCTCAGTTCCCCTAGAAATATTGGTAGCCCATTTTTTAATTATCTGGGTATCAACTTCTTCGTTAAACTCAAGATTTTGACCAATGGTGAAAGTGGGTGCGTCGTTAACGTCTTTGACATTAATGGTGAAAGTTTGTTCGGCGGTAGTATCTTTCCCGCTATTTTCAATTCCACCACTATCTTTTAGTTTAACTGTGACAGTAGCGGTACCGCTTCTATTGTCTTTGGATTTAAAGGTTAGATTACCCTCGGGAGTGATAATGGGTTGGTTTTCAAATAAATCATTGTTGTCGTTGGTAACCTCAAAGTTGACAGTTTGCTCTGCTTCATCTACAGGTCCTTTGGAAAGATTACTAGCCCAACCAACAATTTCTCTTACACCAAAATCTTCGTTAATAGTAATGTCAGCACCCTTATTGAAGCTGGGTACATCATTAACTGGGTTGACGGTAATAGTAAATTCTTCTTCTAAAGAAGTATCTATCCCAGTGTTTGTACCTAAAGCATCATCTCTGAGTTTTATCTTAACGGTTGCAGTACCACTTTTGTTAGCTACGGGTTTAAAGGTAAGGTCACCATCAGAGTTAATAGTTGGTTGAATCTCAAATAATTGGACATTATTATTTTTGATTTCAAAATTAAGCGTTTGTCCTGACTCGTCTACAGCACCTTGGGAAATATTGGTGACCCATTTTTCCAGTTTTTGAGTTTCAGCGTCTTCGTTAATTGTAAGATTCTGACCCTTAGTAAAAGTGGGTATGTCGTTAACAGGCTTGACGGTAATTGTAAAACTTTGCTCTGCAGAAGTGTCTTGACCATCGTTTTCTGTACCACCATCATCTTTCAATTTCAGAGTAACGGTAGCAGTTCCACTAATGTTAGCTTTAGGCTTAAAAGTCAGTTCACCGTTAGAATTAACAGTAGGCTGAATTTCAAACAAGTCGTTCTTATTGTTGCTAACCTCAAAGGTCAAGTTTTGCCCTGACTCATCATTTGGTCCTTTAGAAATATTTTTTGCCCACTCTGTGATTGCTTGAGTTTCGGCATCTTCGTCAATCGTAATGTTATCACCCTTAGTAAAACTAGGGATATCATTGACTGCATTAACAATAATGCGTGCTGTATCAGTTAAACTACTGAATGCTGTCGAACCACCGTTGCTAGCACCAGAAGTGTTAGCAAAACCGCCATTTCTGCCATTGCTGTTAGTTTGGTCCCAAGCGCGGAAAGTAATAGCGCTATCAATTGTACCATTGTAATCGCCATTGGGTTGGAAATAAATGCGGGTGTTCGCATCTGCTGCTAGTAATAATGATTGATTCTCATTTATACCAGTAGGAAACTGCATCCAGTTGACGCCGTTGTCGATACTATAAAACCATCTACCGTTGGTGGTATCAACCGTAGTAATTGCAATACCTGTGAGTGACCCTGGGGTATCATTAACGTTATTAATACCCTCAAGAGTCGCATCCAAATCTATTAGTTGAGATACAAGAGTTCCTGTTTCACCCAGGGGTAGAGGTGCATCTTCAGTTTGGCGATTAAGACTAACCACTCTGTCTGTTAAAACAGGGGCTAAGTTTTGTAAGTTCAGATTTAAAGTAATTACACCAGCCGCAGAACCAAAGCCATCAACTGCAATTTGATAAGTTTCACCCGCAACAGCATTAAATTCAACTAAGCTTGTTCTTAATGTTTCAGTATCGTTATTGTTACCTATCAGAACTAGTCCGTTAAATTCCAGACCTCTGTAAATAGATAAAAACGTATCAAAGTTACTGTTTTTTGTGTCAATGGTGGCCAACCCTGAGAAAGGTGCTGTCCACGACCACCAGGAGGTATTAAGAGTCCCAGATTGTGTCGGTTCGCCACTTTCTCCTGTTGCTCCGATATTAGTTCCCCTGACAGGAAGAGTAACACCATTGAGAGAAATCCTGTCAGCAAAATTGTCATTTTTTAGAGCTGGGATAACAGAAGTTGATACTGTCTCTACATTGGCACTAAAAGCAGTAAAACCACCACTATTATTACCGACGGTGTTGGCAGTACCTCCGTTAGTACCATTAGTTCTGTCCCAAGCGCGGAAGGTGAAAGCGTTAGGAATATCTCCTAAAAAATTAGCATTTGGCTGGAAGTAAATACGGGCATTATCTGCTAACAGCAATGCTCTGTTTTCCGCAATGGTAGTCGGAAACTCTGTCCAAGTTGTACCCTCGTCAATGCTGTAAAACCATCTACCATTGGTTGTGTTAGCTGTAGTGATGGCGATACCTGTAAGTGCGTTAGCATCATTGTCAGTAACGTTATCTAACCCACCAGCAATGGAACTAAGGTCTATCAATTGGGATACAGAAGTGCCATCAGGGCTACTTGCTGGTGCGGGTGTTCCTTGGCTAATGGGTGAAAGAACAACAGATTTGCTTATATCAAGACTGGGAGCAACATTATTTTTAAACTTGATAGCGAAAGCGTCGCGATTACCGTTACCGACGAGTTCAAAAGTAGTCGCATCACCGTCCAAGTCAACACTACCTTGGAAATAGCCAGCAGCATAAATGTTACCCTCTTTATCTGTTGCAATACCAGTACCTTCATCAGCTGCTAATGTGCTACCAATTTGCCGTGCCCAAATGATTTGACCGTCGGTGTTGTGTCTAGTAATGAAAATGTCACCACCGGCTGAAGAATTTTCGGTAACACCATCTCCATTTAAATCAACACTATTCTGGAAAAAGCCTGTCGTATAGACATCATCATTGCTATCCACCGTGATGGCAAGACCTCTGTCAGAACTAGGACCACCTATTTGTCGTGCCCAAGCAAAGCTACCGTTTCTATTGTATTTGCTAATAAAAATATCATCATTACCCGCACCAGTCAGTCTTGTTGTGCTATTAAAATCAATGGTGTTAGAAAAACGACCTGTGGTGTAAACACCGCCTTTACTATCTACCGCAATACTAAAACCTTCGTCAGAACCTGAACCACCAATTCGCCTGCCCCAGTCAATTATGCCATTGGTATTGTGTTTAGTGATAAATATGTCACCAAGTGTCCCCGCAGTTTCAAATGTACCATCTCCATCCAAGTCAACGTTGTTGCTGAATAAACGACCTGTAGTGTAAACATTACCACTATTATCTACTGCTATGTCTCTAGCTTCGTCTGTATTGCTACCCCCAATTCGTCGTCCCCAACTATAAGTGCCATCGGCGTTATATTTAACAATGAAGATATCTCTATCACCAGCGCTGGTTACTTCGTTAGTACCATTTTCATCCAAGTCGATGCTGCCCTGGAACAAGCCTGTGACGTAAATATTACCATCGTTATCTACCGCAATACCTCTACCTTCGTCTGTACTTGTGCTACCAATACGTTTTGCCCAGGCAAAAGTGCCATCGCTATTATGTTTGGTGATGAAGATATCTTCAGCACCTAGACTAGTGAGTTCAGCCTTTCCATCTCCATTAAAATCTATACTGCTCTGGAATACCCCGGTGGTGTAAACGTTGCCAGTACTATCTACTGCAATATCTCTACTTTCGTCGATGCTGGGTCCGCCAAATGAAGTTGCCCAGGCAAAAGTACCATTATTATTTTGCTTGGTAATAAATACGTCATTTGAACCTACATTTCTTTCGACTTTACCATCTTTGTTTAAGTCAACATTGCCTGAAAAATAGCCTGTTGTGTAGACATTTCCACCGCTATCTACCGCAATAGCTTTACCTTCGTCGATATTATTACCACCAATTGCCTGTGCCCAGTTATTATTAATTAGAGACGAAGAAGCAACCGCACTACGCCAAAGTGAACTGTTTGTCACTAAAGGACTTTGGTTTATGTTATTGGAAAGATTGGTATTTAGAGAAGAACTAGTTAGTTGATTAAAATCAGATGCTGAATTTTGTGCCATTGTCGAATCCTCAACTCAATCACTTTTGAATACATTTAGAGAGAAAGCCAAACAGCAATTTACACGATGATTATTGCTTTTGAGTAAAACCTTAAAGCAATATGATATCGACGCATAAATCTTTAGCTGAAGCTGCATGTACTTTGCTAAAAAACATGTTTTTAAACAGCTACCTGAAATTTGGCAGGTAAAAATAGTTAAAACATTGATTAATGAGTTTTTTGTAAAATATCCAGAAAGTTATGACAATGGCATTTTGCTGATATTGTCAATTTACTATCACAGGATTAATACAATTTAATTTAAAAAACACAATTAGTTATCAGAAATATTACTGAATATAATTTAATATATACTGTCTAATTCGGGTAATGCACTTAAGCCAAGAGCATTCCCTTGTAAGGAACTAGCGATATATATTTTTCGTCTAATAATATTTTATACTTTATTTATAAAGTAATACTATGTATTGAAAATTTCTTTAGATGGGTAAGTATTATACGTAGATTAGGGATTAGAATCTCTACGAATATTTGCCCTCATATAGTCGTCCCTGCACATGAAAACCCCACCCCCTACGGTGACTCCCCGTAAACCTACCGTGTACACACAAGTCGGAATTAACCTGTCATTCCGTTCACGGTAGCCCGTGGGGGAGTCACCGTTGGGGGTGGGGTTTCACGTGTAGGGACGACTATAGCGCTGCCAAGCATTGGTCCTGATGAGGGTTGATGTTATTTTTTCTTCTTCTTGCCTTTAGGAGAATTATCTTTTTCAAAAAGTTCTGCTGTTTGCATTAGGAGAGATTTACGCTTTTTTGCAGTTTTTGACGATTTGAACTGGGAAGCATCTATCTGTATAAGAGGAGGTGTAAGTGTTGGTCTATAATCATAATCTTCCTCATCGTCGTCATCGTCAAAATCGTCGTCATCGTCAAAATCGAAATCATCATCGTCATCATCGTCGTCGAAATCATCCTCTATTTCTTGCAATCTTTGTAAAATTTCTTCGGGTAATAAATTGTCCATTCCTCTAGAAAGAGATATAAAAGTATTGTCTTCTTGTTCTGTAGACAATGGAGTCACCTGTTCAATACTTTCAGCAAACATTGCAACTTCTGTATTAAAATCATCTTCAGATAAACTATCTGGACGTGCCCAATGATGAACAAAGCTATATTTCCATAGATGCTCGCTAAAAAACCTGATTAAGTAAGGTTTAATTGCGAACACTGCCGCAAGTGAATTTTGATAAACTACTTTTGTAATTACTTTTTTCTGGAGCAAAAAATCATAAATATAGGGAACTCCCCATATTAGTGCAGCCGCGTCTACTTGTTGGTCTTCAAATAAATCCCTGAGTAGTTGACCTACGTATTCGTCTAATTCTTCTTCGGTAATATTAAAAAAACTTTCTGGGTAGCAAAATTGTTTTTTAGGCAATGTACGCTCTGTCAAAAATTCTAATGCTATTTCCCAAATGGCTTTACTCGTCACAAAGCTTATTTGTTTTTGAGACGCCATATAACCACAAAATTCTGTGGATAATATATCTAGAATTTCCTCTCGTCCTGATTGTTTCTTAAAATTAGCAAAGAATGTTTTATTAATTTCTACCTTTGCAGTTAAGTCATAGTCTATGATTTCTAGCCATTCTTCAGAAACTGAGGGACCAAGTTTATTTAAAACAGTGCTAATGGATTCCCAGTCAACAGTTTCACCACGTTGTATTTGATGGTAAGCAGTTTCCATTAAATCCTGTATAATATATGAACAAAGCAATTCTTCTACCTGGTACATCACCTCGTCAGAATTTTGAACTTGCTTATAAATATCACTGCATAATTCAGTTAAAATATCTTTTTCACCGTACAATCTGAGTATGTCAATTACCCACATCAGTTGACCAAAACCAGTAATTGGGTCAACTTTGAATTGAGCTATAGAGGAACGTACTAGTTCTGTTTTGTTACTATAGAGATAGTAATTTACCCGAAGAGTATCGAGAGTTGGAAATTCTTGGGCATAAATTTCTGGTTGGTGCTGCTGGGTTTTCTCTATTAATGCCAGTGCATCTGCTATTAGGTTATTTTCATCTAATTCATCTCTTAAGTCTACAAGAGACATCCCTAAGTCACATTCTTCTATCAATTCGGGTGACAGCGTTTCCGATAGTGCCTCCATCATCATTTTGTATTTTTCAGCATCTGAAGCGTTATCGTAGTTTTCGCACCACTGTTCGGAGTCTGTAACAATCGAAAACATGGCAATAATAAAGTTTTGGGTTGAAGGAGCTTCTTTATCTAAAAATTATAGCTAAAGCTACAAATATTTTAACTATCACACTTAATTTTAATATTTCCGTTATCATATTTTATCCATTTTAACTAAGTATTAATACTTTGTCGGCTGGGTAGCTCCACTCAACCCAACATTTTCGGTGGTTTGTTGGGTTGTCCGAAGTGGACGCAAAGCCTCAACCCAACGTACGAGTTTTCGTATTTTCGAGCAAAACTTCCGTAGTATTGCAACTTATACGGTAAATTTTTGGGCTTAATGGGGTAAAAAAATACTCTAAATAAAAGTTAATTAAATAGTTTTACTGAAAATTCTGTTTGTAATTGGCTACTTTTAACTTCAATTGATGCGCCTAAAAGTTCTACCATTTTCTTAACTAATGTTAGTCCTAACCCTGTGCCTCCATATTGCCAAGGGTCGTTGTTTGGAATGCGGTAAAACTGGTCGAAAATTCGCTCTTGCTCTTCTTTTGGTATTTCCACTCCCGAATTAATTACATTTAGTTCAACTATTTCTTCTGTTGCTCGTACTTGTAATGTAATTATTTGACCTGCTGGTGTATATTTACAAGCGTTCGTCAGTAGTTCTATTAGTATGCGCTCTAAGGTGGAAATATCTACTCTCAATAATGGTAGCTCTTCTGGTAGGTCAACAACTAACTGCAACTGTTGATTATGAGCGCGTTCGACAAATAGCTGGATAATTTCATGAATCCATATTTGTAAGTTAATCCATTCTGAAGATAAACCTTCAGCTTTCGCATCTATGTAACAGAGTGTTAATAAATCATCTACCAATTGGTTATGACGTTGCGACGCTTGATGAAAAATTTTTAACACTCTAGCAAATGTCGGTGACGGTTGTCCCACACGTTCTGCTTTTAAGAGTTTTTCTAGGGTTTGGACTGCCAGTTTCATACTGCTCATCGGCGATCGCAATTCGTGGGAGATGCTTTTGAGGAAATCATCCTTGAGACGGTTAAGCTTTTCTAATTCTTGAACCTGTTGCTGAGCAGCTTCATATAGCCTAGCCTGACGAATAGCAATAGCGCATTGGCTAGCTACTTGCTGTACCAATTGCACTTCAAATTCTGCAAATATTTCTTCTTTGGGTCTAAGCAACCAAAGGTTACCAAGAATGCCTTTATTTTCATGATGGTCAAAAATCGGACAAATCAATCTGGTACATTGCAGTTCTCTAGGATTAAACTGGGGAATGCGCTCGGCAAATTGGAGGGGAACTTTTTGTAATAGTTGTTGATAAAGTTCAGGAAATTCAGCAATACGTCGTTTCCTCCCCTGAGATTGTGGTAGTACATGACTGTGTTCATAGGCTATAGTCGCAGTGGCTTGGGTGGGGTCGTAAAGTTCGATTTGACAACTATTAACTTGCAAAACTTCGACTAATTCTTCGGTCGCTGTTTGTAAAATCTGCGTCTCATCCAAGCTATCCCGAATTTTCTCAGTAATCCGTCGTACCAATCCTTCAAAATTTAGCCCCCGCTGTAATTGGGATGTGCGTTCCCGTAATTCAGCCTCCATCAGTTTGCGAGTGTAATTTTCGTGTTGCAGTTGTGCGTTTTGTATCGTTAGCTGTTGACGCATTTTCTTTAGCGTCAGATGTGTTTGGATACGGGCTAAAAGTTCTTGTTGTTCAATAGGCTTTGTAACGTAGTCAACTCCACCAACTTCAAACCCTTTAACTTTATTAATCGTATCCGAAAGGGCCGTAAGAAAAATTACTGGTATATTTTGGGTAGATTCCTTATTTTTTAAGTGCTGGCAGACCTGAAAGCCGTCAATACCGGGCATTAAAATATCTAACAAAATCAAGTCAGGTATTGTTGCTTCTGCTATCTGTAGTGCATTTTCTCCATCTTGAGCTGCCAAAACTCTGAAACCTGCCTTTTCCAGGAAAGTAAACAAAACTTGTAAATTGCTTGGGTGGTCGTCCACTATCAAAAGGGTTTCAGTCTTGGCGTTTTCAAAGTTCATGTTACATAGGGTATTAAGCAGTTGAATTTGGTTAATTTTAACTAATTATTTCTATAAGCATATTTTATAGAATAATCTAAAATTTTAATAAAAATTTTATTTTTTGTATGCTTAACATTTTTATTTGGTATATATACTTTAAATCTCCGTTTTTTAGAGATTAATGATAAATTACGTTTTTTGTAAGCCTTGTATGAAATTACTGTATTCTTAAATTACAAGCTTTATCTCACCATTCCTTATGGTTCAAACTATCGCCATTTCAGAAAAAATCACTCTCAAATATTTGCGGGAAAATTTCAACTTACAACGTAGCGAAGAGAAAGAGTTTTTTCCAGAGTGGTATGAAAATTTACCACAGATAAGCGAAACAGATAAAGCATTTTTAGATAGAGTCCGTTCTCGTTACTTTTACCAACTTGATGAAGGAACGCTTCTAGAAGGTGGGGTGAAAATGATGATGGTCGCTCCATTACTAGATATAGCAGGTTTTTATGACGCTCCTTTTAAAACAAGATTTGAACCAACCGTAAGTGTAGAAGTAGAAACAGAGGAAGAAATTCTACAGGGACGAATTGATGCCTTAGTTGTGCAAAACCAGTTTTGGGTTTGGGTGCTGGAAGCTAAAAGAACTACATTTTCTTTGAGTTTAGGGATACCTCAAGCACTCGCGTATATGTTATGCAACCCTAATAATATAGATAAGCCAATATTTGGTATCTTGACCGGGGGGGAAGACTTTATTTTTATTAAACTAATTAAACGGCAAACTCCTATTTACGGATTATCCCGTAAGTTTAGTATTATGAATGAGGGAGATTTGTATGATGTTTTAAAAATTATGCGACACATAGGGGAATTTATAATTATTGCTAAATAAATAATGTAGAGACGCGATTAATCGCATCTCTACAATGTTATAAACCCTCTAATAAACTGTTGTAATTGATTAACCTGTAAACATTCAGCAAACTTACGTATTTCTCCCGCAAAAGGTATATATAAAATATCTATATCTTCCAAGCGTGTCGCTTCTTGTAAAATACCTCGAATATCACCTTGCATTGCCAGTTCCAACAAAACAGCTAAATCCTGAGAAGGGGGAGTAACAATAGAGTTAGAGTGTGAATAAAAATTATTTCCCTCTAATGTAATTGTTCCAGAAGTAGGATTGTTTTGACCTGAATTTTGCTGATACACCCATTCCAATTGCAGATGAACTGTTAGTAGTTCTAATAACTGCTCAAAACGCACGGGTTTACTGAGAAAAGCATTACAACCAGCTTGAAAACAAGGAGATTGCTCATCTGGGAGTGCGGTAGCAGATGTAGCTATTATCACCATGTCATTATATTTTGGCTGCTGTCGCAAGTTGGTAGTTACTTCTAAACCATTTATTCCTGGCATTATCCAATCAAGTAAAATTAAATCTGGATAATTTTCCTCGGTTCGTGCTAAAGCTTCTTGACCATTACTAGCTTCTAAAACATCAAACCCCAAAGTGATAAGGAAATTAATCAGAAATGCACGATTATTTGCTTGGTCATCCACTACCAAAATACTTCTTCTTTCTCCTTGATAACCGATAATGCGACTTTCATTTTCTCCCGCTATTGCCTGGTTTATCGTTGAGACTTCTAGTAATTCTAGGTCAAACCAAAATTTACTTCCCTCTCCCAGGATGCTGCTGACTTGAATATCTCCTTGTAATTGATGAATAATATTTTGACTAATTGTTAATCCTAAACCTGTTCCTTCTTGAGAAGATGGATGATTATTTAATTGGTGAAAAGGTAAAAATATTTCGCTTAATTTATCATTGGGTATACCTATACCTGTATCTTCAATTTGAAAGCGAATTTTATAGTTTTTATTTTCGAGGGATTGCGTATTTTTTCCTAAATCAAAATCCGAAACAGAGCCGACTTTAAAAGACACAGTTCCTTGCTCAGTAAATTTAATAGCATTGCTGAGTAAGTTGAGTAACACCTGTCGTAAACGAGTTTCGTCGCAACGAACAGTAGATGGTAGGGGTGAAAGAGATTGGTAATTTAAAGCAATTTGCTTTTCTTCCGCACGGATACGCATTATGGCAATTAAGTTATCCAAAAATGCGGGAAACTGGAATTCACTTACTTCTAATTCTAGTTTTCCAGCTTCGATTTTAGCCAAGAAAAGAATGTCATTAATTAGCGTCAGTAAATGTTGCCCAGATTGGTGAATAATTTCAATACCATTACGTTGCTCTGCTAAACTAATATCGGGATTACGTTTGAGAATTTGTGTAAATCCTAAAATGGCATTCAAAGGTGTTCTTAATTCATGACTAATATGGGCAATAAAAGCACTTTTTGCACGATTCGCAGTCTCAGCAGCTTCTTTTGCCTGTTCCAATTCGGCAGTGCGCTCAACTACACGTTTTTCTAATTCTTCATTTACTCGTCGCAGAGCGATTTCTGCTTGTTGTAGCCTTTGTTGCACTTGTTTAATTTCGTCAATATCAACAAATGTTAGCACTACACCATCAAGCCGTCCATCTTCTTGTAGATAGGGATTAACTCGCATCAACAAGTTGAAGCCACTTTTGGCAATTTTTACTTCCTGCTCTAAAGAGTGTTTTTCAGTAATTACTTGTCTTAAAAGTGCTAGTAAATCTCCACAGTTAAGGTTGTGTGTAATATGTTCTAGCGGGCGACCAATATCTGCTTCCACCAAGTTAATAGCTACCATCGCAGCTGGGGTAAATTTACGGATTCTCAGTTCTCTATCTAGAAAAACAACCCCAATATCTGTACTTCTTAATAAGTTATCAATATCATTGTTTAATTCCGTAAGTTCTTCGATTTTTGACTGATATTCGGCATTAACGGTGTAAAGTTCTTCGTTGACTGAGTGGAGTTCTTCGTTGGTACTCTGCAATTCCTCATTGGAAGCAGTAAGTTCTTCGTTTGTAGCTTGTTGTTCTTCGTTGGTTGTTTCCAGTTCTTCAATAACCGCTTGTAGGTTTTCCTTAGTTTGCTGGAGTTCGTATTCCAACTCCATTATGCGCTGTGATGCTTCTGTATCAGCCTCGAAACGTTCTGCGTCGGGTTGTTGCGGTCGCAAATCTTCTTGAATCACTACCATATAAAAGTCACCCGACTGTTTATTGGTCTCGTGATAGGTTACTTTTAGGTTAACGCTGCGGGTATTTTCCCCTTCTCCTAGTTTTATCCCACTATAAGCTACGGGGTGACGTTCTCTTTTTGCTCTGTGTAATGCTGTACTTAGGGGTAATTGCAAGCTAGGGACAACCAGTTTAGTGACATCTGGTGTGGCTCTACCTGTAGAAAATTGTAGAACCTCAATGGAGTTGTTAAAAATATGGAAAAGTTGATTTTCTCTGTCTACTAGCAAACAAGTCGCTTTTTGTTCTGCTAAAAAAGTACTAAATGCTTCGTTTAAAACTGGTTCCAGATGTGAATCGTTTGTTTCCTTGGATTTTGTTGCTGGTAATAGTTTACGAGATATTCTATCTAGACTTCTAGTCGGAACAGGTAATCGCACATCCCGTCGTTTTTGAAAGATTTTACCTTTTTTGTTGAGGGTTTTAAATTCTTCTTCAATATCTGCTAAGGTTTCTGCTTCTCCTAAAAATAATACTCCTTGAGACACTAGAGAAAAGTGGAGATTTCGCAAAACTTGTTGCTGTAATTCTGGTTGCATATAAATCAGTACATTGCGACAAGAAACCATATTCATGCGCGTAAAACCCGCATCTTTCGTTAAGTCATGGGGTGCAAAAAGTAATTTTTCCCGCAATTTACGTACTACTTGAAAAGACTGTTCTTTGCGAATAAAATAGCGTTGCAGCCTTTCTGGTGTTATATCATTAATAATGGTCTCCGGATAAATTCCTTGAGTAGCTTTTTCCAAGGCTTCTTTATCTAAGTCTGTGGCAAAAATTTTTATTCGTACCTGTTTATCCAATTGTTCTACTGCTTCATCCAACAATATTGCTAAAGAATAGGCTTCTTCCCCAGTTGCACAAGCGGTTACCCAAAAACGTAGTTCTTCCCCCGGTCTTGCTTGCTCAATCATTTGGGGAATTACGTTATTTTCCAAAAATCTCCATGTATCCGGGTCACGGAAAAATTGGGTGACGCTGATGAGCAAATCGTGACGGAGAGTGGTACGTTCTTCTGAGGAAATTTCTAATATTCGCACGTAATCTTCTAAATTGTTACAACCAGTTATTAAACAACGTCGGTGAATTCGTCGGGAAAGGGTGCTGCTTTTATAATGAGAAAAATCTACTTGTTCATGCTTTGCTAAAATACTAGCGATACGTTGCAGCTTCATGGAATCAAAATAGCCGGTTTGGCTTCTGCTCACTTGCTGCACTTCGATAGGGGAACGAACTAACTGAGAAATCAACTGAGCAAGACCTTGAGGTGATAGTACTTGGTCTACGACACCTGTAGCGATAGCTGTACGTGGCATTCCATCAAACTCAGCGGTGGTGGGTTCTTGTACCATAGCAAAACCCCCAGCTTCATTAATTGCGCGTAAACCATTGGTGCCGTCACTCCCTGTTCCAGAAAGGATAACTCCTATTGCTCGCTCAGCGTAGTTTTTTGCTAGGGATTCCAAAAATAAATCAATCGGAAAATTCAATCCGTGACGATTTCTTTCTTCTTGTTCAAACAACCGTAGATGGGAACTTTCTAACATTAAGTTTTTGCCGGGAGGAATTAAATAGATGCTGTTGGCTTCTAGCTCCATCCCGTCTGTCACCCGGTAAATTACCATCCGTGTGCGTCGTTCCAGCAGTTCTTTCATCAAGCTTTTAAAATCGGGTGATAGGTGCTGAATCACTACAAATGCAGCGCCACTATCTACGGGCATATTTTCAAAAAATTCTTCTAAAGCGCGTAAACCTCCGGCTGATGCTCCAATACCAACAACGAAGAGGTTTTGAGCTTGTCTAGAGGTCGCGTTTGTCATGTCTCATTGCCTATGTAATACAACAAGTTAGGGAAAATAAATGTTAAGAAAGTACAGAGATTATTAAGCTCTGTTAAGCTAAACTGGTTTTATTGTAACTTGTAGGCTTGTATGAGTAAACATACTCAGGATTTTTTTGCTAACTACCTATACTGGAGGTTTTCCCGTAGGGTGGGAGCGAAGGAGGCGTTATGATTATTTTTATCGTATTGTGTAATGAAATATAAAGTTTGTTTTCAAATTAACTTTGTTTATTTAAATTATTGAAATTAAGTGTTTTTTGCTTAGTAATGCTACATAATTATCAGAAAATATTGGAATAAAACATTTTAAAATCAGAAAATGAGTAAATGAAAAATTTTTAACTAAAAATTTTTCATAAGTACTTGGCAAGCAAAAAAAAAGTTGCTAAATTGTCATTCAGTTGAATTGTTACTTATTGAGCTTGTGTACTTTTACTGCTGTGAAATTACTGAGTTTGCTAGGTAATAAGCTCATAGCTTCTATTTCTTAGTGAGGGCTAAGCTAACTCCATTACACAAGGAAGAAACAGATTGTGAATTCTTTATAAAATTTTAATGTTGTCACAGATTCATAACTTATTGAGGATTGATGAACGAAATAATTATTGAGAGTCAAGATAATGAAAAGTATCTTTATCAACCACTAAAAAGGAAAATAAATATTTCCTTAAAACATGTATCAATATATTAGCCAAAAAGAGTGGGTTTGCTTTGCTGGTGTTATTTTATTTGCTGTCAGCTTTGTTGTATTCGCCACTACGCGCTGTTTTGAGTTTTGAGTTTTAAATTAGTTATTGTTTGGTTCTTGATGAGTAAATGATAATTCTTTGATAAGGTTTAGCATAGATTATGATACATATAAACTCTGTAAAAACTGTATTAATATAGTTTTTGCAAAAGTATGTGTTTTATGTTTCAATAAAATTGATGTGGAATCTTGGCTATATTGACTATACCTAATGTATGGTATTCGTCTAAAGCTTTGAGGTATGTATTTGCAACAAAAAATTGGTTATTCTCAATAATCTAATTAACTGAAAACTCAAAGCTAAAAACTCAAAACTACTTAAAATTGTAATACCAAGCCCTGTGAGGTAGACGAAAATGACATTAACATTAGCACTTACAGAATTTCTTGCTGCTAAATTTCCTGGATGGGGAGTTTGTCACTTCAAGTTTTTTCCACAAACAAAAACAATTTACGTTCATTATTCAAATCCAGAAAAAAGAGAAGCAATACTAAGAGATGCTGGAGCAATTGCCAATTTAGATATTGGTATTGATAAATTTGTCGTGGTACATCCTGTTGAAGTTTCACCATTTCACAGATACCGCACGAGATATTTAGAAATCCCCTGTAAATAAACACATCAAAACTCTTGTGGGGTGGGCATCCTTGCCCGCCCTGTTGTACTGAAGTAACTTGATATTAGCAGTATGTACTAGCTATTAATTAGCAGTATGTACTAGCTATTAATTTGCAATATGTACTAGATATTAATTTGCAGTATGTACTAGCTATTAATTTGCAATATGTACTAGATATTAATTAGCAGTATGTACTAGATATTAATTTGCAGTATATACTAGATATTAATTTGCAGTATGTACTAGCTATTAATTAGCGGTATGTACAGGTATTAGTTATTATTATCTTCTTCCAAGAGTGAGTATTTAGGTAAATTAACTGATACTTTAGTTCCCTGTCCTGGTTGACTTTCTAATGAAATGTAACCACCGTGCAATTCTACGCAAGATTTAGCGATAACTAGTCCTAAACCAGTCCCAGGGATAGTATCAACATTACTCCCACGATTAAAAGGTTGAAACAAGTTTTCTTGGTCTATTTTTGGTATTCCAATTCCTTTATCTTGAATGCAAAAAATTACTTGGGAATCTTTGCCCATAAGATGAAATTCAACATCACCTCCATTCGGAGAGTATTTAATTGCATTGGACATCAAGTTGGTAAAAATTAGCCGCAAAAGCCCCTTATCACCGCAAAAGCCTTTGTTGTTTCCTGTAATTTTCAAAATCAATTCGTGATTTTCGCTGGCTGTTTCCCTCTGTTCTTCCATCAAATCCGAGAAAAATTCCAACAAATCTAAGGGAATCGGCTGAAACTTGGTTTTCCCCAGTTCAAATTGATTTACAGAAAGCATATCATCTATCAGTTTGGATAAATGCCGCGTTTTACTTTGAATCATTCCCAAAAAACGCTGTTGTTTAAACTCATCTAGCTTATTGCCATGTTGTTTTAATGTTGATGCTGCGCCTAAAATTGAGGCTAAGGGTGTACGGTACTCGTGGGAAATTGTGGCAATGATACGAGATTTAAATGCGTTGAGTTGTTGTTCTTTTTCCAAAGCAGCTTGGGTTTGCTGTAGAAGTTCTGCTTGTTGAATCGCAATTGCTAGCTGCACTGACATTTGATTGAGTATTTCCAAATCGTCAGATTGCCATTTTGGTTCTGCTGAACATTGGTGTGCAATCAACCATCCCCAGTGCTTATTTGCTTGATTGCCGTTATTACTTAGTGTAATTGGTGCTAACAAATTAGCCTGGTTCTTAGATGGTTCTGGGGGATTAAGACGACAACAAAGTTGTATTTCATCAACCAGTTCAATTTCTGATTGACAACCGTAGCGATTTATATTACAAGAGGTTTTGGCTTCACTTGTAATTAACTGATTAGATGAGGCAACTATTTCCACACCAATACTGGGAATCGATTGGTATACAACTACACGGTCACACTTGAGTAGTTGTTGCACTTCTACCACTGCACGATGCAAAATTTGCTGCAAGTCTAGAGACTGACGAATAGAGAGAGCTGTTGTTGCTATTAAACGCTGTCGCTCTAAAGTTTTGTTGAGTTGTCTTTGAAGAAAGCAATGCTTGACTGCATTACGAGTTGTTAATTGCAATACATCCGCTTTCAAATGTTGCTTAACCAGATAATCCTGAACGCCTTTTTTCATTGCTTGTACGGCAATTTCTTCGTCACCTCGTCCTGTAAGCATAATTACAGCTGTTATCAGCCCTAATTTTTGCTTAATCATTCGGTCGAGGAACTCTAGACCACTCATGTCTGGCAAGCAAAAATCCAGTAAAATCGCATCAAAGTGTATTTCCAGACACAAGGCTAGTGCCTCCTCTCCAGAGTCTATCTCTAAAATTTGATAAGACTGGTGAGGGTCATTCAAAAGATATCGACGATAGATTTTTCTATCTGCCGCACAATCATCTATGATAAGTAGCTTCCAGGCATTCGGCATAAAAGCATGGGGGAGAAGTTATTAACGCTTCTTTTTTAACTTTGTCACACTTTTGTAAAAATATAAAAAGAATCTAAAGAAAACGTAATATTTCCTTGAAAATAATATATTTAGTAGGCAATATTAGAATCTTTTACCTGGGGGTCGGTGGAATGTTAACTTCCAACCAGTAGCTTACAAATGCCTGGACGGTTTTTTGAAGTTCTTTAGCATCCATTGGCTTAATTAGATAACCATTTGCGCCTTTTTTGTAGCATGATTCAATATCACCGGGGTTAGATGATGTAGTAAAAACAACAACAGGTATTTCTTGGTAACTGCTGTCTTGCTTAAGCATTTCTAAAATTTCCCGACCGTCAATACCTGGTAAATTGAGGTCTAACAAAATTACAGATGGTTTTGACGGTGCATCGGGTTTGCAATTAGAAACGTCTTGGTTCAGATATTCTAACACCTCATCTCCGCTAGTGCATCTGTATATGGGATTTTGGACAGACATCTGTCGCATTAAGCGTTGTAATATTTTGAAATCCTCATTACTGTCTTCAACAACGAGCAGGACATCATTCACTTTCGCCGTCATAATTTTTCTTAAAATTTCGTAATTAAACTACACATATATGTAAACTATATTAAAATAACTCATCGCTAATTTAATGAGAAGCTAACAAAGATTTAATTTGCTGGTGGTTGACGGTTGACGCTCAACAGTCAACACTCAGCATAAAATAAAATGTTGAACCAACACCAAAGGTTGATTCGACCCAGATTTTTCCTCCGTGACGTTCAACGATTTTGCGTGCAATAGCTAACCCTGCACCAGCACCACCACCGTATTTTTCCTGAGAATGAAGACGTTTAAATATTTTGAAGATGGCTTTGTGGTGATGCTCCTGGATACCGATGCCATTATCCCGTACATAAAAAACAAGCGGTGCTAAAGTTTGCTCTTTTGGTATTAGCCCTATTTCTTGCTGTTCGTTGATATTTAGGTAACCAATTTCAACCCACGGTTCTGGTTTATCATTATATTTAAAAGCGTTGGCTATCAGATTACTGAAGACCTCGTTAAGTAAAACTTGGTCACACTCAATCGTTGGAAAAGTTCTGGGAACACGAATATCGAGTAAATTTTGCTGACGACTAGCATGAAAGACATCTATTACTTCTTGGAGTAATTCGTTTAAGTTAGTCGTTTGCATTTGTAGCTGAGCTTGTCCTAGTTGCGACAGTCGTAACAAAGCATTAATTAAGTTCTCCATCCGTACCGATAAAGATAATACGGTTTCTATATACTCTAAACCTTCGTCATCTAGAACACTGGCGTAATCTTCTTGTAATATAGTTGAGAAGTTATAAATACCTCTCAAAGGTTCCTTAAGGTCGTGAGAAGCTGCGTAGGCAAAGGAGGCTAATTCTTGATTACTGCGCTCTAACTCTAGGTTGATTTTGGCTAGCTCTTCTGCTTTTTTAAGGACAATACCAATAATTGCACTTCTTATACTAAGTGCGCTGTCTAATTCACTATCTTTCCAAGGTTCAGAGGTTAATTGGACAATTTCTTGCCATTTTTCAAAGGATTTTCGCGGAGAAAATCTGATGCGACCTTCTTCTTGTAATAGGATAGTTTCCTGTGGGTTACCTGCCCAGTTTATCGTTTGGATGACTTCGGGACGAAACCAAAGAATATAATATTGGCGAATTCGCGAAATCTGTAACAATAATAAGCCACTGGCTGTATTTTTATATGCAAATGCTTCGGGATAAAGCTTTGCTAAGCAATCAGTATAAAATAAATTACCGATTCCCTGAGATTCTACCCATGCAATTAGTGAGCGTACATCTTGAACATTTGGTGTTTTTCCCCGTAGAGTAATATCATCGTTTAGACAGACCGCAACTCCGGAAGCTCCCACAAGTTCTAGTAAGCGGGTTTCTGGTTGTACTAATGCGTCTACCAAATCTTCTTGTTGAGAAATAGATTCCATTACTTCTGAACGCAGTGACTCAAGCTTAGTTTTATAGTCTGCTTTTTCTTGAATCACTTTATTTGCTAACTCTAAAGAGATAATTTCTCCCAAAAATTCGCAACTTGCTCGTATTTTGTAAGGGACATACTTAGGAGTCTTATGGTGAAAGGAAATTAATCCCCATAGTTTACTATCTTTCATAAGGGAAATCACCAAAAGACCAGTAGTATCCATGTTTTGATGATATTCTGCACAGCAAGAGCCAAAGCTTCTAAGTACCGACAGGCTTAAATCTAAGGGTTCATGTGTTATGGGATTTTCTACTGGAAGCAATTCTACAGGTTCAACGGCAAAATTGGGGATAAACCGAAGTGATGAGCGTTTGTATAACTCCCTAGCTGGTTCCGGAATATCCAAATTCGGAAAGCGTAGTCCCAAATAGGATGGTAAATCTTCCCTTTTTGCTTCCGCAATTACTTCTCCTGCTTGGTCATGGTCGAACTGGTAGACCATCACATGGTCAAATTCTGTTATTTTTCTGAGGCACAATGCTGCGAGTTGCAAAAATTCTTTCAGGTCAGATGCTCGCTTAAATTTTGCGATCGCCCCTTTAGTTAAAGCATGAATACTGGAAAAACTCTCAGGAGATGGGGAGTCTGTGAGTTCTAGCTCAAGGATTACTGTATCTGATGTTCGATGTAGAAAAGCGTCAAAATATCGCTCACCTTCTAATGTACTGAGGGACAAATGAAGGTAATTAACACCACCAAAATCTTCTTTCAAACATTGCTGAATAGCTTCAAGTTGCTCAACGTTAAACAAATAACTAAGAGGTTTACTTAGTAATTGTTGAGGTCGCTTGCCTAAGTATTCCCTGGTATTATTACTAACTTGCACAATTTGCAGATGAACACTGAGGGCAAGTAGTACACCATGAGGCTGGATTGAGCCAGGGATATGAATTGGGTTATCGTGGTCAGTCGCTAACAAATCCAACAAAATGGTATCTAAACAAAGATAATAAAAGTTACATACAGTGGTCTTTTGTGAGCTTTTGTAATTTTTCCTAAAATGTAAGCTATTTGTCTTACTTTAACATTTCTTAAGATTGTGACATATATTGAAATGTTAGTCAATTGGAAATTGAGTTTTGGTTCCAATGTATCATTTGTACTGAAGTAGATGTGCTAATTTATTATAGTTATCTCAATATATTTACTTTAATATGTCGCAAAAAGAATACGAAGAATTGTTTTCTGATTTACAAGCAATCGTCGAACAAAATGGAGAAACAATTCTGCAAGAAACGAGCAAGTTAGCGATTGAAGGGTATAAAGAAGATGGTAGGGGCTGCGTTCAAATAGATTTGACGGAGTATCGCCAAAAATTGCAGGATTATGCACAAAAAGGTCTGGAAATCGGTGAAGCTACAGTTAGTTATTTTTACTGGAAAAGAGAAAAATTTATACAGCAGCAGCAAGTTTTAGAGCTGATTGATAGCTATGACCCACAAAAAGAATTAGTTGTTATTTGTACAGATTCTGCCAACCCTTCAGAAACTTTGATGGTAGGTTTTATTGATGCTTTAGCTTGATTGGAGTGGGGAATGGGGAGTGGGGAGTGGGGAGTGGGGATTGGAAAACTATTAATAAAAATAAAAATTTTGTGTCCATATTTCGATATAGAATGGGGATTACGGCGAACTGTGTACAGTGTCAACCAAAAAACTGCTTGCAGTCTATTTAAAACCTCATTCCCTATAGTGCTGTCTTTAAAACGGTAGGAATTTTATGACTTACCGCTGTATTTTGTGGTATCTTGCGATTAAACAGAACTGTTCAACTTGTGCTAGGGTATCTATGGAAGATTAAATTCGGTTGCGTAGTTTGTTTGCGTTTATAGTATAAATATATTACAGACCTCTCCCCGAATCTAAATTTCTGAAACTTGTGATTTTTGAAGATATTCTATGTCAATTTACGTCGGCAATTTATCATATGAAGTAGAAGAAGACGACCTCAGGCACGTCTTTGGTGAGTACGGAACGGTTAAAAGCGTTAAATTGCCTGTAGACCGAGAAACCGGTCGGGTGAGGGGTTTTGCATTTGTGGAAATGGGAACAGACACCGAGGAAGCAGCCGCGATTGAAGCTTTAGATAATGCGGAATGGATGGGTCGTAGTTTAAAAGTTAACAAAGCGAAGCCTAAACCAGATTCCGGTTCCTTTGGAGGAGGAGGTGGTGGTAGACGGGGAAATAATAGCGGTGGAGGATACGGAGGACGTCGCTATTAAACTACTTCACAGTAAGTAAATAACTTTTCGCGAAAAACCTACACCAATCGCTAACTAGCAAGGTGTAGGTTTAATTAGTAATTAGTGGTTATGTTATCTACAACCTAAAGACTCACGGGTAGATACCCCTGTCTTAGAATTAACCCCACTAGCATTAACACAGAGTTTTTTCACTTGCGGTTTGTCCAAAACGGCATTAGTAAAATCCGCACCAGTAACGTTCGCATTATCAAAAACGGAACGTAACATCATCGCATCAGTCAAAATCGCATCACTTAAATCTACACTTCTTAAGTCCGATAAATAGGCAATACCCTCAGTAAAGTTTACCCCATGCAGATTTGCGCCTTCTAAAGCTACACCATTAAATACTCCACCTCGTAAGTCTGCATCGCTAAAGTTAGCATTCTCCATGTGGACACTGGTGTACTCAGTTCCCACTAATTTTTGACCGGAAAAATCCTTACCCTGGAAACTTTCCCGAACTACAGAACCAGTTACACCAGAGGAACTCGCAGCCTGTGCTGAGAGAGGGAAGAAAAATAGAGCAATAGCCAATATAAAACCAGCTAAGAATTGACGATAAGTCATGAGTCTAGTTACAAAGTGTAAAGATTCCTTATCAATTAATTTACATCTATAACCTGCAAACCGTCAAAATATAAACATTAGAAACGTTACGTGTAACGTCTCTACATCATGATTATTGGACAGAGATGTCTAATTTGCTTTCTTTTGGTGAAAACATTGTTTGGAAAAAAGATGAGGGATTTAGTATTTCTTGAATAACTTTAACAAAAATACTCCGCTGAAATAGTACTTCCGGAGTCTTAAGCATATGCATCACCTCAAATAAAGCCAATCGAACTTGTGGGTTTTTCCCAGTTAAATTTATAACTTCATCCATGTACCAGTCCATCGCTTTTTCTGCAAAATTTTTAGATTTATCTTGGATACAGGAAAAGCGTGCGTCTTGACTAATTGTGAAAGACCAAGGAATGATATTAACTTTACTCAATTGCATCTGAAAACGTTGTGCTACACCTGTAATATTTTGGGGATTTACATTACATTGTTCTTGCAAGCATTCTTCAAGAGTTTTTGTTCCCAAAGCTGTAATGGTCATACCCTGACCATATATAGGATTTAAAGCACAAACAGAGTCACCCAAAGCCACAAATCCTTCAGGTTGCCGAGACATTTTTTCGTATTCACGCAGACGATTTTCGGTTCCTCGGAAACTATGAATCGCTGATAGAGGCTTTGCGTTTTTAACTGCATTGTAAATGATTTGGCTGTCGAGGCTGCGAAGAAACTCTAAATAACCAGACTCATCTGTAGGGGCATAATCGCGGTCTCCACCTATTGCGGTTACTATCCAACGATTACCTTCGATAGGAAATAAGGCACCACTGCGAATGCGATGTGGTGGTGCTGCTTGTACGTATTGTGCTTTCCAATCTGCCTCAAATCCAGGGGGACATTCGTAAATACGAGTTGCGTAACCAACAAATGCATTTACAACTTTTTCTGGGGGAGCTTCATATCCTAAAGATTTCAACCACTTGGGTGCTTTAGAACTACGTCCTGAAGCATCAACTACCAGTTCGGCAAACAATTTCTGCTGGGTACCAGTTTTACCTGACTCGGAACTGATGCTTACCGCTACACCTACAACACCATTACCTTGAGAATTTGCTAGCAAACCTGTGACATTACACCCTTGCAAAAAGTTGATGTTAGTAAAAGCCTTCAAACGCTGACGAATATTCCAATCAAGTAAACTTCGACTAAATGATAGTATATTCATACCAGAATCAAACTTAACTCCCCAACCATTGCGATTCAACCAACCCATTTGTGAACCCATATCAAATAAGGGGGCACCAGCAGTCATTAATTCCTTATCCAGCCCGGGAAACATTTCTTCTAAAATCATGCGCCCGCGTAACATCAAAGAATGAATATGATGTGACTGTGGTACTCCCTTACAAGGAGCTACTTTTTCTGGAAAGCTATGACGTTCAATAATTGTTACCCGCTCAAAATAATCAGCCAATACACGGCCTGCTAATAAACCTGCGACGCTACCACCAATAACAATTGCATGATTACCTAAGCAAGATGAGCGATTAGTTGTGGATGACATAAATATTTAAAAAAAACTATTATGCGATGTTTTATTTTCTTAATATCTATTTTCGGAAGTTATCCGAGTTTTCCACAACCGTAATTTTACTGGTTTAAGTGTAATTACTTATGTAACACCACTGATTCTTTCTGTACTCTTGAAAACCAAGTGAAATTAGTAATATAATATAAGGCAAATTTTTGAAACACAAAATAAAACCCCCACAGTATCATTAGTCCCAGCTAAGCAAACCCCACCCCCAACACTACCGACCGACCGCACACGGTTCGGGGTTGGGGGTGAGGTTTTTTATATTGGGACGAAAAATATCTTTGGGTTTCTGTTGTAAGGTTCGCTTGCTTTAACTTTTAACTGAAATGGGAATTAGTGATTAATTTTCCAACACTTCGCGGATGCGTCGTTCAAATCGCTCAATATCGAAACCACCTTCATCACGACTAATACGACGTACAGTAGAGTTAACATTGGTTAAATCTACTAATAAGTCTTGAAGAATCTCTTGCTGCTGACGCGATTGGGTTACTTCGCGTGGTTCCTGTACTAAATCGCGTACAATAGTATCTTCAGCTCGTGAGGCAATAATTGGGTCACTTTGAGCTTGCAAGTGAACAAAAGTTCGGCGTCCTGGTCCGCGTTCTTCTTCAATTGGTATCACCGCTGTAACTTGGTCGGAGCGCACGTACTTGCCAAATCCTAAATGTACTAGTACCTGTGACTGAATTTTCATATTAAATTAATACAACTATTGCTTAATCTCCTTTTATTATAAATCGCTTAAACCCAGATATTAAGGATGTTTAGGGCGGGTTTCACTCCATTAAAAGTAGTACTATTTCAAAGTATAAATACTTAATATACTAGTCGTGTTTGATATAGTACAATTCATGAAGTACAAGCAGAGCGTAAGTAGACGATGTAGAGGAGAAAGCGACAAAAGTTTATTCTGGTTAGTAAAAACAAGCTGTACGGATGAACTGTTTGAATAACATTTTGATAAACTTTCAGCATCAGCATCCAAGGTGATTAGAAATATTCATAATAATGATTATTTTACGTACTAAGAATTGGTTGATATTCCTAAATTATCCGGGGAAGGCAGAGGGCATTTTGCATTTAGCAGAAGGAAGGAATAAGTATGTAAGGTAATAAGTAATACCCTCTGTTTCGTCTGCCCGGAGCCAACAGGGTATAAAACCCCACGGGATGCACGGTGTCAACGTTGGTGTTGGGGTCTGTTCTATAAGCGTGCCGAAGGCATAACCCCATCTGTAAACGCAGTTTTCCTTTACTGGTACGCCTTCAGCATAGATGCCTCCTACAAAATGCCTTCGTTTATTCGTGATAACCCAGATTGTAAAGACGCGATTAATCGCGTCTCTACATTGACGCAATTTTTTATCATTTAGTAACTATTAATGCAAAATTTATTTGAGAATTGCCATAACTTCAGGAAGCTTACATTTGAGTGAGTTAAAAACATTTTCTGCCTTTTTCGGAGCATTTTCACCTTGAGCCAAAATAAGCACAAAGTAGCGATTATTACGAATCACCACGCTAGTTTTATAACTAATAGTTAAACTACCTTGGGAATCGTTTGGGGCTTTTGTTATTCCTTCATCGATTGTGACATTAGTCGGTACACCACAAAATTGTTTAGATTTTGAGTTAGAAGTGGTAATTTGAAAATTATCTTTGTCTCCCAGAAAAGCACCATCAAGAATTTGTTCAACTTCATTACCTTCTTCTGGTTGCGAGTCAATTACAACTTTCGCAACTAAAAGTCGAATATCTGGGTTGTTTCCACCACTAGTAATGATTGCGACTTTTGCCCCAGCCGTATTTAAACCCAGAGCACCTTGGGAACGGCTAGGAAATTTATAGCTAACAATTTTACTAGCTATGGCTTCGGCTCTGTCTGGCTCTAAAGCATTATTAAAAAACTTTAGAGCTAGCCCGCTGACACCAAGTATAAGTAAAATAATTGCACCTAGAAAGACTGCAATTATTTCTAGTAAGGTGACTTTATGCTTGGGCTTTTTGGATATGATGCTTGATGTGATAGCTTTATTCATGTGATTATTTGCCAATTATTCTAAATCCACTCCTAAAAAACGGTCTAAAAATCGCGTTCTCCAAATTAAACGCACAATTAAAGTCCACTCTAAAGCGACTAATCCCAACCACAAACAATTAATTGGTGATATTGGTGATAACTCGAAAAATTGCCGCACTGGAGGAACATATAATATTAGTAAATAAACAATAATTAGTAACCCTGCGACGATAGTATAGCGCCAATCACCACTCAAAGGTTCGCTGGCAACCCATGCTGTAGTCGGTGGTTTTAAGAAGGGAATTGCTAATAATTCGCAAAATACTAAAATTGTTACTAGTGCTGTGCGAGGGATGTCATAATTAACTTGAGAAATTTCGGCCGTTGGTGGTAAATCAAGAATCGCACTAACTAAGTAGAAAAGGTAAACGACTAGAGCAACTAAAGTTATTGTCAAACTTGTAGGTATTACAAAATTTAGAATTGAGCGCACCATACTTCGTTTTGATTGTTCTCCTGGTTGTGCCCAAACAGGAATGAACATTGTGGGAATACCAACACCAATAAGGGTGACAACTGCACTATGTTTGTTCATTAATGGAAAACTATCGGTGACAATTGCTGTGGCAAAAATTAGTAGGGTGACACAACAAATTCGCACCATAAATAGTTTCATAACATCCAAGATGCCATTTCTAATTCTTTGTCCTTCTAAAAATATATGGGGTAATGCTTCAAAGGAGTCTTTGAGTAAAACTATATCGGCAATACCTCTTGTTGCCTTGCTACCACTTTCCATCGCAATTCCCAAATTTGCGATTTTTAGGGATAGAACATCATTCACTCCGTCTCCGGTCATTGCTACATAATGTCCTGCTTCCCTTAGACTTTTGACTATTTTGGCTTTTTGTTGAGGTGTGATGCGTCCAAAAACGTTACAATTATTTGCAGCTTGAGCAAATTGGGCATCATCCATTTCTCCTAATTCAACACCGGAGATAACTTTAACTTCGTCAGAAAATCCTGCTTGTAAAGCAATAGCCGCTACGGCTTGTGGATTATCCCCGGAAATAATTTTAACTGCTATTCCGGCTTTAGCAAAACCTTGTAGTGTTTCTTTGGCTCCTTTCCGCAACTGGTCGGTAAAAGTCAGTATGCCAATTGCGGTAAGATTTGCTGGTAGCTGAGGTGAATCATCTGGCTGTAAATATATGGCATTTGGACTGTGAGCAAATAAAAGTACTCGCAACCCTTGTTGAGTTTGCTCTAGAATATAATTTTTTGCAGCCTCATCCAATGGTGCATGTGATAAAAGCATTTCTGGCGCACCAAGTACATAAGTACCTTTTTTTTCTGGGTCATCAAAGACTATTAAGCTCCATTTGCGTTCGCTAGAAAAAGCCACTTCGGTTTTCAGAGGTTTTGTATAGCCAGAACAACCGTTGAGAATTGCTTCGGTGGTGCGATTTCCAGATTTTGTACTCGCTGCGTAATCTCCTGCTAAAGAGCGTAGATATTCTGGGGAAATACCTATTGGGTAAAGGGCTTGTAAATTAATTTGGTTACTTGTTAGTGTTCCAGTTTTATCTAAACATAAAACATCAACATTGCTCAATGACTCGACAGCATTTGTCTGTTGAATTAATACATTTTCTCCTAGCATTCTTACAGCGCCCATGACATAGCCAAGGGTAATTGCTATTAATAATCCAGCCGGAATTAAACCTGCGATTACTGCGGCTCTCTGAACTATTTCATTTAATGATTGGGTACGGAGAACAAAGCTAATTGCAACCAAAATCCATAAGAAACAAGCTAGAAGTAAAAGTATTCTAATAATTAAATTTATTTCTTGTTGAAGTGGGGTATAAATCTGACGAAATTCCCTTGCACCAGCCATAAGCTGGTACGCTACAGTTTCTGTACCTACTTTTTGTGCTTCATAGCAAGCGCTACCACTTACACAAAAACTCCCAGAATAAACTGGTTTACCTGCTGTTTTTGGTATTAAGTCGGATTCACCTGTCAAAAGTGATTCGTCTACTTCAATTTTTCCCTCATCAACTATTTCTCCATCTACTAATATTTGCTCACCTGGACGCAACAATAAAATATCTCCTAAAACTATTTCCATTGGGTCAATAGTATACTCTTTGTCATCTCTAATAACTGTCGCTAAAGGACGAGTTAATAAAGCTATTTTATCTAGTTTTCGCTTAGCCCAAATTTCTTGGCAAATACCAATGACGACCCCGCTGAAAATTATCACTGCGACAAAAACAGCGTCGGAGGGTCGTCGTAGTAGTAGAAAAACACCACTAATTGCGAAAAAAACCGCGTTGACGAAAGTTAAGAGATTTTCTTGTAAAATTTGTAAGTAGGAGCGGCTGCTTGGCAATTTAGCATTATTGCTTTGACCTGCCATTTGCCGAGCCTTGACTTCCTGTCCGCTCAATCCCTTCAGTTTGGCTATCTCCATAAATATTCGCGCTTATTACTCCTATAATTTTGCTAGGGAACTACAAGACAATTATTCAAGCAGTTAAAAACAAATTATGCAAATACCATAATTATCAATAAAAATATGCCCATACCATTATAATTAGCAATTCTAGGCTAGCTAATAAACAAAAAATAATGTAGAGATGTTACATGTAACGTCTCCATATTGTGTATATTGACTTCTCCCCCCTTTAAGAACTACCGTGAACGCAATGACAGATGTGTGTACAGGGTAGCCTTTAAAAAAGGGAGATTCTAAACGGATATAATTAGTAAGGGCTGAAACCCAACTACAAACCTATGTCGCAAAATAATTCCACGGCAATAGCTTTTCACCATGTCACTTTTACTCGCAACAACCGTCCTTTAGTATCCAACCTCAACTTCAGTATTAACCGAGGTGAAGCTTTAATATTATTGGGACGTAGTGGAAGTGGTAAAACCACAACCATGAAATTGATAAACCGTCTATTTACACCAACCCAAGGTGAAGTCTTATTTGAAAATATATCGACAATTCAATGGGATGAAATTAAACTCCGACGAAAAATAGGTTATGTAATTCAGGAAACTGGGCTATTTCCGCATTTTTCCATAGAAAAAAATGTCGGTTTAGTTCCATCCCTAGAAGCTTGGAAGCCAAAACAAATTAAAACCCGCGTTCACGAACTATTAAATTTAGTCGGTTTAGACCCAGGAAAATTCGCTTCCAGATATCCTCACGAACTTTCTGGTGGACAAAGACAGAGAGTAGGTGTTGCAAGAGCATTAGCCGCAGACCCTCCTGTATTATTAATGGATGAGCCTTTTGGTGCTTTAGACCCAATTACTAGATTAGAATTACAGCAGGAATTCAAGCGATTGCAGCAAGAATTAGGCAAAACCGTCGTCTTTGTCACCCATGATATTCAAGAAGCCTTTGCATTAGCATCGCGAATTGGATTAATGCATGGAGGGGAACTAGTAGTTTTGGGTACTCCTAACGAGTTTATTAAATCTCAACATCCCGAAGCGCAAGCTTTTTTGCAATGTTTGAAACCACCAAATTGACCATGCTTATTTTATGTTCTTCGTTCTTCCTTCAATAACCATGCAACTAAACGAATTTTTTTTAGTTAAATACGCATCAGAAATTCTACAACGTAGTGGAGAACATTTATTTTTAGTTTCAGTTGCTATAAGTATTGCCATCGCTATAGGTATTCCATTAGGTATTTTAATTACCCGCCAAAAAAATCTACGTCAACCAATTTTAGGTATTGCCAATATTTTACAAACTATTCCCAGTTTAGCATTATTTGGTTTGCTTATTCCCATACCAATAATTGGTGGAATTGGACCAGTTCCCGCTATTGTTGCTCTTACATTATATTCCTTATTGCCTATAATTCGTAATACTTATACAGGGATTACTGGTGTAGACTCAGCTATAATTGAAGCTGGCAAAGGTATGGGAATGACTGATAAAGAATTGTTGCTACAAGTTGAAATTCCTTTGGCTATAGGTGTTATTTTAGCAGGAGTGAGAGTCGCAACAGTTATCGCTATTGGGATTGCAACTATTGGTGCTGCTATTGGCGCTGGAGGTTTGGGTGTGTTTATTTTTAGAGGGATTGCTGTGGTAAATAATCAGTTAATTTTAGCGGGTGCTGTTCCTTCTGCTGCGATTGCTTTATTAGCTGACTTAGGAATTGGTTGGATGGAAAGAAGATTATCAATTGAAAATTCAAAATAATTCAAAATTGATTTGTATGAAGAGATTTTGGAGCTTTCTATTATTAGGCTTTTTCTTAGTTATTGTCGTTACTAGTTGTAATTATAATAATACTGGTACAAGTGGTAGTGCTAGTGATATTGTGGTCGCTTCCAAAGATTTTACGGAGCAAGATATTTTAGGTGAATTGTTAGCTCAGCAAATTGAGGATACAACTGATTTAAAAGTACAACGTAAACCTCGTTTGGGTGGTTCATTTGTTTGTCATAACGCAATTATTGCTGGTCAAATTGATGCTTATATTGAGTATAGTGGAACTGCCTTTACTGCAATTTTAAAAGAAAAACCTATTAGTGACCCTAAAGTAGTTTTTCAAAAATTAAAGCAAGCTTACGCTCAGCAGTTTAAATTAGATGTTATGCCTTCTTTAGGGTTTGAAAATACCTTCGCGATAATTATTCGTGGTGATGATGCTAAAAAATATAATATTAAAACGCTTTCGGAATCGGCTAAATATACTCCTCAGTTACGTGGGGGATTTGGTTATGAATTTATGGAACGTGCTGATGGTTTTCCTGGTTTAGCTAAAACTTACGGGTTAAAATTTCGAGATACCCCTACAGTAATGAGTTTAGATTTAATTTATCGCGCACTAACTCAAGGTCTTGTGGATATGGTGGCAGGAAATTCCACTGATGGACAAATTTCACGGTTGGGTTTGGTGGTGTTGAAAGATGATAAACAATATTTTCCACCTTACGAAGCTGTACCGATTATGCGTCAAGAAACTTTACAAAAACATCCTCAATTAAAAAAAGCAATTTCACAACTTAGCGGAAAAATTACTGCCTCAGAGATGCGACAATTAAACTACTTAGTGGAAGGGGAGTTGCAAGATATTAACGATGTTGTCCGCGAGTTCCGCAAAGCTAAGGGTTTGACTGTTGACGGTTGACTGTTGATTGTTGACGATTTTACTAATAAATAATTTCTAGTATTTTATTTCCCCCTTCCCTCCTAGGGAAGGGGGTAGGGGGGTTAGGTCTATTATGGGTATTTTCTACAAATTACGAGTAAAACTTATTGCGGTTATTTCCCTCTATGTTATTTTCCCCAACCAAAGCGTATTAGCTTATTTTGTTTCTCCTTTAAAAACCAAAAATGGAATGGTGGTTTCAGCTAACCCCCTTGCTTCTGATGCTGGATTAGAAATTTTAAGTAAAGGTGGTAATGCTGTTGATGCTGCTGTTGCGACAACCTTTGCTATTTCTGTTGTCGAGCCTTTTTCTGCTGGGATTGGTGGAGGTGGATTTTTACTGTTACATCAAGCACAAACTAAAGAAATCAGAGCTTTAGATTTTCGTGAACGCGCTCCTTTAAAAGCTACGAAAAATATGTATTTGGATGCTAATGGTAAGGTACGTCCAAATGCTAGTGTTGATGGTCATTTAGCTGCTGCAACTCCAGGAACAGTAGCGGGATTGTATGAAGTGCATCGACGTTACGGTAAACTTTCTTGGCAAGAAGTGATTAAACCCGCGATTACGTTGGCAAAAGATGGTTTTATTCTCAGTCCTGTGGTCACTTATCGTTCTCTACAAGCTTTTAATAGTCGCAAAAAGACTATACTTAGCAATCCTGCTGCTAGGGAAATTTTTACTCGTAATGGAGAATTTTATCAACCTGGGGAAAAATTAGTGCAACGAGATTTAGCACGAACATTAACATTAGTTGCCCAAAATCCTGAGAATTTCTATACCGGAAGTATCGCTCGTGCTATTGCTGACGATATGGCGAAAAATGGCGGTTTAATTACTTTACAAGATTTGAAGACTTATAAACCAATTTGGAGAAATCCTGTTTGTGGAAATTTTGTTCAAGTTAATAGTTCTACAGCTAATAGCTCCCCTACTAAGATTTGCTCAATGCCACCACCATCATCGGGAGGTGTTCATCTGTTGCAAATTTTAAATATTATTTCTGATATTAATTTTAAATCTTTGGGATGGCACAACCCAGATGCGTTGCATTTAATGGTGGAAGCGATGAAGATTGCTTATGCTGACCGTTCGCAATATTTAGGTGACCCTGATTTTGTTAAAGTGCCTGTAGCTCAATTAATTAGTCCTGAATATGCAAAATTACGACGTCAGCAAATAACGATGGACAGAGCTAAGGCATCATCTGAAGTTAAGCCAGGTGACCTAACCCCCCTAACCCCGTTCCCTCTTAGGGAAGGGGAGAAATTTAATTCTTCTGTCTTAAAATCTTATGAGTCTACTGAAACTAGCCATTTGAATGTTATTGACGCACAACGTAATGCGGTTAGTCTCACTTTTACGGTCAATTTGGGCTTTGGAGCAGGGGTTGTCGCAGCAGGTACAGGTATCGTATTAAACAACGAGATGGATGATTTTGCTATTGCACCTGGAGTTCCTAATGCCTTTGGTTTGGTGGGTAATGAAGCAAATGCAATTGCTCCTCGCAAGACTCCTCTTTCCAGTATGACCCCTACAATTGTTACAGAAAATGGACGCTTGCGGATGGTTGTCGGAGCGCCTGGTGGTAGTACTATTATTACTCAAGTGCTGCAAGTTATCCTTAATGTGTTGCAATATAATATGAATGTTGGCACGGCTGTGAGCGCACCACGCATTCATCATCAATGGCTTCCTGACCAGTTGCGAGTAGATAAATTTGCTTTAGATGCGATGACCCTCGCAGAATTACGTCGTCGTGGGCACAATATTAAAGAAACTGAACCTTGGGGCAATATCAACGCAATTCTGGTTACACCCGATAACACCCTCGAAGGTGCAGCAGACCCACGAGGAGAAGGTGCAGCAAGAGGATTTTAGCAATTCGCAATTACCCATTACCAATTACCAATTACCAATTACCAATTACCAATTACCAATTACCAATTACCAATTACCCATTACCCATTACCCATTACCCATTACCCATCAATAACTTCTCCCTTGTGCTGTTGGTATTAAAGCCCAACCAGCTTTGGATAATTTTTGATACGTTGCTAAACCTTTGGAGCCTCCCGGCATTGCGTGGTCCGGTGCTGCAAACATCGGAAACGCTGTATAAGGACGCCACGGTTCGTGGGGATTCATTTGCAAATGCAATATTTTTTCCCCATCCCCACCAGATACCGACAACCAGCACATTTTTCCTTGCATGGTAATCCTCCTTTAGTGATTAGCTATTATGCATAATGACAATCTTTTGTCAAGTGCCACATTACCCATAAAGGGTACTTTTTCTGTGCCTGATAAAGATATGTTGTAACAATATTTGTAAGAATACTTGTAGAATTCCCTAGATATTAATTTACTGGGGTCTATGTCAACAGTTGATATTTCTCAATCTTATTTGTTGTTTACGTAATTGTGTGTATTAGTAAATACCTCAATTCTAAGGAAAAAATTAGAATATCTGTTAAATTTACAAAGATAGCCCAATAAATCTCACCTCCCCGCAACATGGAAAACCCCACCCCCAACCCCCTCCCCGCACGCGGGGAGGGGGCTACGATTTTTGATGGTTTTTTGTTGTGTTTAGTTGTCTGTGTTTAGTTGTCTGTGTTTAGTTGTTTGTGTTGTTTAGTTTGCTTAGTTTGCTTAGTTTGCTTAGTTTGCTTAGTTTGTATGTATACTGCCCGTTGCCGCACATCCAACATTTATCGTAGCCCCCTCCCCGCGTGCGGGGAGGGGGTTGGGGGTGGGGTTCTTTTGTTAACTCGCTGACCAGAATTTATAAGCGCTATAAGCCATAGTTACCACTCCAGTAAAAATTGCAGACTCATCTACTTCAAACTGAGGATGGTGTAAGGGATAATTAATGTTTCTGTCTTTAAAGCCAACTCCTAAACGGAACATCGAACCTGGTGCATGTTCTAAATATACGGAAAAATCCTCTGCACCAAGAGATGGTTCTGGTAAAACTTGCACCCGGTCGCTACCCCAAGCTTCTTCTGCTGCTGACTGAAAAATCTGAGTTAAGCCGTAATCGTTTTGTACGCTCGGTACACCTGGGCGATAATTAACTTGGTATTTTGCACCATAAGACTGACAAACACTGGAAACTATTTGCTCTATCCAGTTTGGTAAGTTCGTGCGCGTTTCTGGATGAAGCGATCGCACTGTCCCACAAAGACGAACTTGGTCAGCAATTATATTTGGTGCTCGACCACCATTAATTTGTCCTATGCTTAAAACCACAGGTCTTAAAGGATTTTGAGTGCGGCTTATAGCTTGTTGTAGGGTGGTGATGACTTGGGAAGCAATCCAAATAGCGTCAATAGCCTCATGGGGACGGGCACCATGTCCAGATTCACCGATAATGATTATCTCTAAGTCATCAGCCGCAGCAGTTAAAGCACCATAACGCAAACCAATGGAACCAGCTGGAATAGAAGGGAAAACATGAACACCTAAAACAGCTGAAACATCCTTCATTGCACCTGCATCTACCATCCAGCTTGCACCTTGGGCAATTTCTTCGGCAGGTTGAAACAAAAATCGAACTTTACCTGGTAAATCCTGGGCAATTTCTGACAGCACCATTGCTGTACCTAAGCCAACTGTTGTATGGACATCGTGACCACAAGCGTGCATTATTCCTTGACAACGAGAAGAAAAATCCAAACCAGTACGTTCATGAATTGGTAAAGCGTCCATATCAGTACGAATCGCCAAAATGCGACCGTCTTCCCCAGAGCCTTTTAACTCACCTAAAACACCAGTTTGACCAACTCCCTCTTGGACATGTAAACCACTGGAAGACAAAACACCAGCCACAAAAGCAGAAGTTTGGTGTTCCTGTCCACTTAACTCAGGGTGGGAGTGAATGTGACGACGGATTTCTATCAAACGCGGTGATAATTTTGCTGCTAACTCTTGAATACGGCTGAGCATGGCTTATTTAATTTAAAGTCTTTATTTTAATGATAAGGAGTGGGGAATAAACAATTCGCAGTTCGCAGTTCGTAGTTCTCATCCTCAACTCCCAATTCGCAATTCCCAATTCCCCACCTCGCAATTAGCTAAATAATTGCCTAATTGCCGATTTATTGTGAATTGCGAATTGTTTTCCCTATTTCCGTGGAGTTCTCTCTGGTTGTCCTTGCTGTAATGACCAGCCAAAGGGTTTATCGGAGGTGACTACTCCGTCTGGCATTGTTGTTAGACGGAAGTTTGCTGCTCGGAAGTTGGTTAAACGTAATCTCGCACCTCTCAAGTTTGCTGCTTCCAAATTTGCGCTGATGAGACCTGCAAAAGTCAAGTCAGCGTTTTCTAGGGATGCTGATTTCAAAATCGCTCCTGTTAAGGAAGCACCTGATAGATTTGCTGAATTCAAACTCGCTGCTTCTAAGTCAGCACCTGTTAAATCGGCTCCACTTAGGTTCGCTTGGTTTAAAGTGGCTCCTTTCAAATTGGCTTCCCGTAAATTTACCCCTGCTAGGTTCATTTGAGATAAGTCCGCACCGCTTAAATCACATCGGGCACAGTTCCGTGCTGTCTTTAATTGTTCTAAGTCCTGCTGATTAAGCGCTTTGGCTTGTTGGGTAAAGCCAATACAAGCAAACAAGGTAAGGGCTGCGAGAAGTGTGATTTTCATATTCTTTACTGATAGCTTTCTAGCTGATATTTAAGTAAATGGGTGTTGTCATACATAACATATAAGACATTTTATTCAAGGTAAAGTCATTAAGTATCAATAAATCATCCGTGAATTTACGATAAATTTATATGTAAACATTACATTGTCTTATGTATAGCTTATTTTGATATAATCTTGGGGTTGCAATATGAAGTTGAGGTAAAAATATATAAAAATACTTTTAAGAGTGATATTTAACACTATTCAAATCGAAAATGCTGGTCTAGAATAGGTTAAGCAAATATACAGAAACTATATACCGAAAGCTTGTTGTCCCCCTGACCGCCTTAAAAAGTGGTTAGGGGGATATTATATGGTTGGCGGTTTAGAGGGTGTTTGAAAAGTATCAATGTTAACCAAGAACCACAGGAACAGACGGGAACAGCGAACTCGAACGAGATGGAACGAAGCAATCTCAATATATATTTAATTTTGCGTCATTACTTATTTTTCGACTTTTCAAACATCCTCTTAAAGTCTATTCATCATTGTGAGAAGGAAAAATATCTTAGGGAGTTAAGAATTTTAATAACTAGGTTTTTTTTGATAAAATATTAAAAGAAACAGGACTTACGCAAAAATTGCTAGAAGGCTTGATTTATTTAACCGTCAAGAACCCCAAGATTTTGGAGAGTTCGTGTAAGTCTTTAACATGTAGGATTTATACAACAGTTACGGAAAACGAACTACATAAACCGGAGGTTTTTCCATATCTGACATGTTGCACCGCTAACAAACTATGTCACAATTGTAACTGTTATCACTTAAGTGCGGTCACCCCTTTTCACAACAGCCAGGGAATAAATTCCCTGTCTAAAAGCTAAAGTCCTCTAAAGAGGACTATGAATAGCTCTTTATAGTGAGTATCAATTTTCAAGTTATCTGTTTTTTTATTAGTTGTTTATACGTAAGATGCAAGATATCAGATATTGTGGATGTTGGAATAAGCTGTTTTTTGCTTGATGCTTTCGGTAACCTATAGGTGTCAAAAATTGTCAATTGATTTTCAAGGCTCAAACTCTTGCTATGATTGATTTCCAGCGAAATAAGTTTAATTTGGGTTACCGCAATTCTGTAAAGCCTCATTATATAAGGCTTTCAGTCATTTTAATTTTTGCGGACTTGACGCTTGGGTGTCTGAAACGATATTATTACTTTCAGTTACCGCAACTGAACCTTGAAAACTTTATAGTGATTACGTTTGAGAGCAAACCGTTGAAACTTTAATTAATCCCTATTAGGGATTGAAACCTTTATATAATTGCACTCGGCTATTTTATTAAGCAGGGTTGAAACTTTAATTAATCCCTATTAGGGATTGAAACCCTCTTTTTCGTAAAGAGCCTTACGGAGATTTTCACGTTGAAACTTTAATTAATCCCTATTAGGGATTGAAACTCCGGTACACCAGTTACAAGTGCAGGAACATTAGGGTTGAAACTTTAATTAATCCCTATTAGGGATTGAAACAAGAGTATATTTGCTATCTTTATACCCCGTTCTTCCGTTGAAACTTTAATTAATCCCTATTAGGGATTGAAACAAGAGATAGTAAAAGCTAGCATACAAAACAGAAAGTTGAAACTTTAATTAATCCCTATTAGGGATTGAAACTTTTGATTTACCTATCTTACCTATTTTATCAAATGTTGAAACTTTAATTAATCCCTATTAGGGATTGAAACATACAAAAGTACTCCAGCTAGTTTTTGTGTAGTGTTGAAACTTTAATTAATCCCTATTAGGGATTGAAACTAATATTCTCTTCTAACCAACCAGGGCAAACAGGTTGAAACTTTAATTAATCCCTATTAGGGATTGAAACCCGTCTAAATTACTAAAAACTATTTCATTTACGTTGAAACTTTAATTAATCCCTATTAGGGATTGAAACCCAACCCAAAGCCATTCCCGTAATAACTTCGTCTGGTTGAAACTTTAATTAATCCCTATTAGGGATTGAAACCAAACTTTGCGGCTACTTCTGGGAAATAATCTAAGTTGAAACTTTAATTAATCCCTATTAGGGATTGAAACATAAGAATAAAGGAGACAAGAATATGGCTACTGAGTTGAAACTTTAATTAATCCCTATTAGGGATTGAAACCAAAAGGCTTTATACTGCAAGAAATCAAGCAAGGTTGAAACTTTAATTAATCCCTATTAGGGATTGAAACACAACGGTACCATTTACAAAATTTGTTTTAGGGTTGAAACTTTAATTAATCCCTATTAGGGATTGAAACATCAAGGGATGGTATAGGCTTCAATGGCATTGATGTTGAAACTTTAATTAATCCCTATTAGGGATTGAAACTTGTCTAGAATTACCAGCAGCTTGAACCCCTAAAGTTGAAACTTTAATTAATCCCTATTAGGGATTGAAACATTTGATGGCTGATTTTAGTTGTTCTATAAAACCCGTTGAAACTTTAATTAATCCCTATTAGGGATTGAAACACCAATTTTCTGTAAAAAAGTAGCCGCAGTGTCCATGTTGAAACTTTAATTAATCCCTATTAGGGATTGAAACAAAATCGAAGCCATTAAACACGGCTATAAAAGTGTTGAAACTTTAATTAATCCCTATTAGGGATTGAAACCCACAATGAGGGCAATCTAGGTTTACAACTTTGGTTGAAACTTTAATTAATCCCTATTAGGGATTGAAACTTCGACCTCATCACCTAGCAAAAGAATTCTCGATGTTGAAACTTTAATTAATCCCTATTAGGGATTGAAACGAACACACTCAATCGGACGCCCCAACTCGGACATGTTGAAACTTTAATTAATCCCTATTAGGGATTGAAACATAGCTGGCGGCTGTTAGCGTAATGCCTACCCCTGTTGAAACTTTAATTAATCCCTATTAGGGATTGAAACCCGGGAAACATCGATATTAGAAGCGATAATGTCAAGTTGAAACTTTAATTAATCCCTATTAGGGATTGAAACAAAAGAATCGAGACAATCCCGATTCACAATATTGTTGAAACTTTAATTAATCCCTATTAGGGATTGAAACGTTCCTGCCCCTATTTGCCACGATGTAGCTTGTGTGTTGAAACTTTAATTAATCCCTATTAGGGATTGAAACTATATAAGTGGGACAGCAAATAGCGCAGTACAAGGTTGAAACTTTAATTAATCCCTATTAGGGATTGAAACGTGTCTATCCTGTCTTCCAAGCTTTCCCTTTAGGTTGAAACTTTAATTAATCCCTATTAGGGATTGAAACAGTATATTTTACGTTGAAAATCATATCATTAATCAAGTTGAAACTTTAATTAATCCCTATTAGGGATTGAAACTCCCTCCTTTAGTTGGTCTAAAGCTGCATATAATGTTGAAACTTTAATTAATCCCTATTAGGGATTGAAACACCAAAGATATAGGAATAGCCCCTTTAGATACTAGTTGAAACTTTAATTAATCCCTATTAGGGATTGAAAAGTAAAAATATAGTTTTTTATTCCCCCCTTCCCTCGCAGGGAAGGGGGGTTAGGTCTGCGTAGTCTAATCAATTGATATTGTCAGAAGAAATTTCTAAATCATAATGCTGGCATAAAGACTTAAGGTTTTTGCGGACAAGGGAGCGCACGCTGTCGGGTGATACAACCACGCAGTCTTGTCCATACCGTAATACTTCACGAATTAACCAAAAAGGGTTATGCACGTGCCGCACGACTCTACGCAAGCCTTCTAATTCTTCGTTACTGATATCGTCTGGTTTGGCTTCATAAGCTTTTATCATTCCTCTTAAAAAGTGTAAGTACACTTCTAAGTAGTCTAAGCCTTCTTGTCGCCATTGTCCGTTCGTTGGTACAACACCTTTGATTCTATCGAGACGCAAACAGCGATTATGTATTAGTTCTGGAAAATCTGTATTTTTGATGTCCTCTGTCTCATCGCACCAAATATTTAAGTAAAAGCGTTTTTCTTCAAATGCGATTTCGGCATAACGAACTGTAAATGCGAATTCTTGACCTTGCGGGTTTGCGTATAACAAGTGAAATGGCTGTTGGTTTTGACGGAGTTGGTCTACCAAAATTCGCCATGCTTCCGCAGGTTGGCTGACTTGTTGCAATAATAGTTGACGCACAGGAGCTTCTAACTGACCTCGCTCTAAGACAAGGCTGGAAAGGGTTTGTGCTTGTTCGATAAATCCAGAATCTGTTAAAAGTCTTATAGCCTGCTGAAATGCTGCTACTTGGGTCGAGTTAAGTGTGAAGGGTTTATCTACTTCGTATTCTCCCTGGGAAATAGCCACCAGTAAACCGGAAATACTGGGTGATTTTCCCCAAAAAATACTGAGTTTACGGGCAATTTCTTCTAGTTTTTCTTTTGTTCCAGAGGGAATTGACAGTGTAATTGTGTCTTTTTTCCTAGGCATCAAACTTTTTGTAATTACAGTATTGACAGATTGGACTCTTTAAAGCTATTGTATCTGTAATAAAGCTTCTAGAGCTTGATTTAGTACAAAAATATTTACATTTACTGAGCGTATACCTTAAGCGAGCAGTATTGTGATTGCTGGGTATCTCCTGAGCAAAATAGTATGCTTCCGTTTTTTCATACTTCTGTTTTTTCAATAGCCATCAGGGTCATCAAGAGGTGAAAAGTATGTCTGACTACCTACAATTTTTAGGGATTGAAGAACTACCAGTTTTAACTCAATTTATAGAAAAGGTCGCAAACAAAGGACTTCAGCAGTATCAACGAATAATTCAGTGGGGAGGACATAAAGGTCAGTCTCTCTACAATCATGTGATATCTGGTGTTTTTTTGATTCACTCACTGACAAGCATTCTGAAATTATCAGATGAGGAATTGAAAGTTTTAACTATTGCTTTTTGTATTCACGATTTAAATAAAAGCTATGGTGGTATTGATACGAGCTATGGTAAGATTGCAACAACAGAAAATGTTATCAAAGAAATTGAAAAAGTTGGATATGATGATTTTTTCCCAAAGTGGCGTGATTACGTTGAAGATATAACAGAGATAATTCGCGGACATTCAGGACATAATAGTGTTAGGGGAGATAGTTTAGATAGACGTTCTGACTCAACACAGTTGGGAAAGGGAAAAATTATAGAGCTATGTAAGATTATTCGCGCTGCTGATGTTGCTGATTTATCTCAAGGGTACTCAGAGCGCAAACATAAAGAAGATTTTCTTGGACATGTTAATAGCTTTACCAAGCAACAGTATTGTTTTATTGCTCATAAAGTTTCGGAGCAAAGAGGAATTTTAACTAATATTATTCATAATCAAATAGCTGAGTATTTATCTAAGAATTTTCAAGCTGTACCAATATTTTTATATCCACAAGGAACTCATTATTTAGTACCTGTCAGCAAAGACAAATTAACAATATCTGAAAATGACTTATTAAGGATAGGTGAGTTAGTAGCAGAAAAAATAACACAAATTAAGTCTGATGAATGGAGTAAGTTTATTGAAAATGGTAGCCAAGGCATAAAAGTTAAAAAAGAAATTTTTAATATTGATATATCTTATCTAAATATTTTTAATTATATCAACACTTTGATTCAACGTAAGCAATATAAATTAGGTGATAAAGAAGAAGATTGTCGTAAAAAACTTAAGGCTAAAAATTCGGAGTTGGAAATCAAGGATTTAATTGAGCAAGATAGAATAATGCCCAATAGCCAAGAAGAGATGAGGTTGGGTGAATTATTGAGAACATTTTATATATTTTTATCTGACCATTGTAAAAAATCTTTAGCTAAAGCGAAAGGAGGTTGTTCTGACCCTTGGCTATATATTTATCAAGCATTACAAATTCCCGAAAATAAAGATTACAAATTTTTAGACAAAAGATATTACTTAGCCTATGTAGTAGCAAAAAATTTACCTGTAAATTATGAAGAATTGTTGAATTGGGTGATTGAGCAAGTAAACATTTTATTACCTAGAGATAAAACAGAAGAACCAGAATTACAATCAGCAACATCTTCAAAAGGTGACATTAATTTTGTTTCTTCTTACGTGGTAAATAATATCAGCTTTGATTTGACAGATTTGAGAGAACTTGCAATTCGTGATTTTTCCCAACATCTAATTACTTATTGTCAAAATAATCATGAACAGTCCTGTTATGCAAGTTCCGCTGAGAAAACTAAAAAATGGGAGTCTGTTTATGTACCCAAAGGTATCAAGGTACAGCAATTTTCTAATAGGTTAACAGGAGGAAAAGAAAGTGAGCCAAAACGACATATAGACACAATTGCTCAACAACAATTTACTATCGAGAAATTAAATTATAAATCAGCAGGAGATAAGTTTTTATATCTCCATGTTATGCCATACTCATTTATGACAGCTCCATTTATCGAAAGCTTTAGAAGTATTTTTCAGAAATTAAAGCAAATAGATGTTTCGGCTGTAAGTATTTCTTTGAAACAAACTTTAGAGTTTTTTAAAAAAGAAAATTATTACCAAATAGCTATTAAACATGAAAATGCTCAAGGAATTTTAGTACCTAATAATTCCGAAGTTGTTGGTAATATAATTTCCTTACCCTTATCTATTGTCGGAAATAATAAAACCGAAAAATATCTCAATGCAATTGAGTATACTTTAATGATTCATAAACATTTTGGTGTAAAAGTATTATTGAGCGAGCTAGCAATACCAATTTTAAATTTAACAGAGCATAGTGAAGTCGATGTTTTTTTTGATGGTGTACCTTCTGGTTTGCGAGGATTAGTTCCTTCTGAAGAAATACGCTTTCAACGAGACCAAAGAAAGAACCTATTGGTAATGGAGATATTTTATGGCAAACACTTTTGGCAATACGTGAAATACATGAAATTTTACATATTATTCCTAGAAATAAAGACCCAAATAAAAAGAAAAAAAGTGATTTAGAAGAAATTTACACTTTGGCTACAGCTTTTTCGCATTCAGAAAGTAGAATATTTTTTGAGCTAGACCGCTTAATTGAGAAAAAAGCAGCAGATATGAAGCAAAAAAATAAAGAATCCACTTGCATTTATTTAACAAGACAAATAAAAGAATGTATGAATCAAATTATGACAGTAAGGAGTAATTTATGAGTTCAGATAAACCTAAAGCATCTGAAGTAATTCAAGAGTTAGCAAAAATAGGATGGCAAGCTAAAATTAAAGGTAGAAATCTTGTGCGTAGTTCTCTAATGATGCCAATTAATAAAATCTTTGATAAATTAAGAAGGCAACAACAAATATTAGATTTGGAGACATTAAGAGCAGCTATCATCACCGAGATATTTACTTATTTGGAAAGAACCGCAGACCCCAAATATCCTTGGAGAGCGGAAACACGTATTAAAAAACGTCGCAACGTAGAAGAACTAGTCACTGTTTTTTTTGACAAAATACTTTACGGTATATATCAAGGAAAATTAGCACGTTTAGCAGTGGATGAAAAAGACATAAAAGCAGCTTATCTTTTTTATGTCAGAAATGAAATCAAACCTGAAGATGAAAAAAAGGATGAAGAATCATGAGTATTTTAAATGACGAAAAATACGCCAAATTTTTGCTTGAACGTTACTATGAATATCCTCAAGGTAAATACGTTAACTTAATTTTGATTCGTAAAACAGAGTCAGAAACTATCTTCCGTACTGAAGGAAGTGGAGAACCCCTGTGTTGTGAGTTTGTTAACGCTGGAGTTCAAAAGCGTGAAACAGACCCGATTCGACGAGTGGTTATTACTAAACGGAAGCAAACAGCTGTTGAAAGACGAACTGGTAGAGAAGATTTACGCAAGCAAAATTTACCTTGCTTAACAGAGAGTGGTGCAATTAATCCAAACTCAGTAGACGGATATGTTTACGGTTATGCGGTTGGACAGTCTGGAGCGCAAAAATCTCGTGTGATTACAGAAGATGCTTTTTCGATTTTATCAACAAGTCTGATTACAGATGTCCGTACATCTAACGCACTGTATGAAACTGGAACAATGCGAGATTCTAGAGATGAAAAAGCAACAGCATCAACCAGCTTATTTGAAAGCGAATATGTACGTCCTGAAACTCATTTTCTTGATATAGAGACTCTTAAGGATGTTACTGCTGATGAGTTATTTTATGTTTTGGGAAATATTTTGCGTAGCAGTCGCTATGGTGCAGTCTCATCTCGTATTGGTAAAATCAAAAATACATTAGCCCAAGTTATCTTTAGTGATACAGAGATTTTTAGTACTTTGGAGCTAACACAACAAGTTTACGATTCCCTACTTGGTGATAATAAAGATACGGAATTAGATTTTCCTTTAGCTGATGATATTTTGTTAAATACTGTAAAACAATCATCAACAGAACTGGTAAATCAAATTATCGGTCAATATGAAATTATGATTGATGATGATTACAATTCTTTAATGAATGAAGTCAGAAATGTTTATCGCAACCCAGCAGAATTTTTGCAGCGTCTTGCTAACTCATATACTGGAGTATAGATAGGAGTTTAGTTTATGTGGATTTATCAATGTAAATTAACTTTATGTGAGAATACCTTTTTTAGTAGCAGAGAAATTAATGACCTTTTTTTAACTGAAGCATTAATTGGCAATTATGCTTTAACTTATGCGCTTAATTTGGCTCAATCTCCTTACAAAAACACAGGTGAGATTTATTACTATCTACATTTGAGTCAATTAAATGAAAAAGGAATTTACGTCACACCCGCAACAATTCCGGATGGACAAGAACCAAACTTTTCGTTTTCGCAATTTAATTCTGTTCCAGATGGTTACTGGTATGCAATGGGTAAAAACTGTCTGTTTCAAAGACAAGATGGTTATGCTTCAGAGTATGACTCTAAAAATAATGTTTGGTATGCGGTTGATAGACGAACAAGTAAAAAAACGAAGGAGAAAGCAGCTAATTACCCTCAAGTAGGATTTATAAAAATGATGGGGATTGGGACTGTAATGGAATTTTTTGTTATATCAACTCAAGATTTATCTTTACCCAGATATATTCGCTTAGGTAAATTCATGAGTAAGGCTAAAGTAGATGTTATTCTTCATCAGAATCCCACGATAGTTAGCCATCAACATCAAAGAGTTGGGTATCTACTTAATCCTCTAGATTTACCACAGGAAATGCAAGTCATGAGTTATGATACTTATAATGTTCATCCAGTACCTTTGATTCGCAATGCTATCTTAACTGGTAATTTTTTAAAGCTTAGCAAAGATTTGTACTTACCAGTTGATATGAAATTCGGTGTTGATTTTTTACAACCTTCAGTAGCGAGCTAAAATTACGGGAACACTGATATGAAAACGCTCACAATACAATTAGCTCCTCATTATGAGCTTTTAGCTAATTTATCGGAAGTATCAGAAAATATTCAAAAAATAATTCCACACCCTTTAGAGCATCAAATCAAAACTTATAAGTTACAAAAGATTTACGATTTGCTTCTCAATACCTATCCGACAGGAACAGGTAAAACTATAGCTTCCTTGCTTCACTTACTTGATAACCCAGATGTCAATGCGTTGTTTATCGCTCCTACTAATGAGTTAATTCGTCAGCATAAAAAAGATGTAGAAGAATTTGTCGAACAAGCAAATTTACCTCATATTGTTTGTGAAGTAAATGCAAGACTTTTACGCGAAATCGACCCAAAAAATAAGCTGTTTCGACAAGGTGAAAGATTTTATAGGTTAATGAGAAACCCTATGGAGTTTGCCGAACAACTAGGTATTCCTGAAGAAAAGCGTTCTTCACGTTCTCCGATTATTATCATTACTAATCCTGACTTATTTTACTACGCTTTTTACTCCTGCTATCACAATTTGGATAAGCGCAATGTTTTTGAGGAAATGTTTGCAGGGTTTCAGTATATTATTGTCGATGAGTTTCATTATTATAACGCTAAACAGCTAGCAAATTTCCTATTCTTTCTATCTTTATCTTTAGAGTTTGGTTACTTTCAAACAGAAAATCGTAAAGTTTGTCTACTTTCAGCAACACCTGATGCACAAGTTTATAAATATCTTGAACGTTTAGCAGTACAAGGGTTAAAATGGAAATCTATTGAGCCTGAATTTGTTGAGTCAAATCATCCCCGTGCTACTAGAACTTTAGCACCTGTAAAGTTGACTTTTATCGGATATAATGAACCGACCGATTTATTATGTCAGTATACACAACAATATGCCGATGAAATAAAAACTAGGATTAATAATTTTTTAGACGGAGCATTAATTAGTAATTCTTTAATTGATGTTAACCGAACAGCAAGCAACTTAAAAGCTGTAGGAATGACAGCAGATAAAGACTTTGGACGTATTACAGGTGCAGTTTTACAAAAAGAACGAAAATCATCTGCTAAAAAACCTTTAATTGTAGCTACTCCAACAGTTGATATTGGTTATAATTTTATCAAAGAAGCAAAGACACGTCAAAACTTAGATTTTGTCATATTTGTTGCTAGATATATTGATGAATTATGGCAAAGATTAGGAAGAACAGGAAGAGTATTAGGCAAAATTGAACAAGATTTTACCTCTGAAGCTATTGCTTTAGTTAGTGAAGAAACGCTACTGGCTATTCAAAAATTTCCAGCGGATTTTTCTGTGGTCATTAACAGACAACAATTACAAAGTATACTTTTTGATTCTAAAGCTTTTCCTAAAAAGCCATTTTTACATGAATATATTAGTTCTTACGCTATTTTAGAGTCTTTTCGTCCTTTATATGAACTCGAAAAACAAATGCGACATCCTGAGCGTATTGAAGAAGTTTTTGAGCTAGTACGATTATTATTTGCACCAAATAGCAAAAAAACTTACCGTCACTATCATTATCAATTGTTTAGATTTAGTATACTTCAAGGTTCTGTATTTTCGTTAAAAGATAACAAAAAACCTTGTTATAATGACAATTTGATTCGTGAGTTTATCAGCGTAGCTAGATATTGGTTTAAGGGAGATGAAGATGATAATGTCGATGAAACAGAGTTATCAAAATTTAAACAAAACCTTTTAAATGGTCATGTTCGAAGTCATAACGCAATAAAGAACTATATTTTAGAAGAGTTTCATTCTTTATATAGCTTATTTAGTTTCAGAGACTCCTTTCAATCTTTAACTTGTGCAATCTATGACCCACTGCATATCATTACTGAATTTGACGAAGTTGTTTATTACGATTTATTTCACTTATTAAAATACTATGATATCCATTGGTATAAATCATTAGAAGATTTTAATTCGTCTTGCCAGCAATCAGGTAAAATACAAGAAGCTGACTTATATTGTCGAGTAGAAAGACATAAAAGTAAGGAAGAAAATTTATATCTTTCTTTTGCCTTGGAAAGCAGCTTAAGCGTTCAGCATTTTAAAAGACGCTATTGTGATAAACCTATAGCAATTAAAGGTTTAAGACTACTAGCATCACTTGCTGGGAATATACCTTTTCCTCTTTCTCCACAACTCACTGAGTCTATTAAAGAAAAATATATTACTTGCTTGTTAGTACCGGAAGAAAGCGGAGAAGCTGGAGAAATACAAGGACGTACTAGAGATATGCAAATGAGTTTTCCTTCTGTGATGGTTACGTTCCCTGATTCAAACACAGTCAACTATAAAGCCATACTGGGAACGAATGCGTATTTAGTCGGTGCAAAAATTCAAAAGTTTTTATATGCTCTTGAGAAAAAAACAGAATTTTGGATTGCTAGTTGTTGAGTTTAAAATATAACTCATGTATAAATTCACAATTTTAATTTATCATGCCTCACAGTTTAGTTCTCAACTTACTTCCCCAATCTCCTATTTACCCTAACTTCCTCACAGGTAGACATTACCACGCTTTATTTTTAAATTTAATTAGCTCCGTTGACAGAACATTAGGAGACAAATTACATGCATCTAATTCAGACAAAGCTTTTACTCTTTCTCCATTACAAGTACAAACAAATGTAAAATCTTTTCCACTTCCCACTCTTCGTTCCCAGAATCCGACAAAAGTACAACAACAAAATCCTGTTAAGCGCTCTCTAGTTAATACTGCTCAATCCCCAAGTGGTGGGTGTTTACAAATATCCCAATCTGAACCTATCCCGGAAGGTACACCCTGTTGGTGGCGAATTTCTTTACTTGATGACGCGCTTTTCGCTAAATTGACTCCGCTGTGGTTAAATATTAATCCTGAGCATTCTTGGCACTTAGGTTCTGCTAATTTATTTGTTACTAGTATTTTTGCTACCCCACAATCGACACAACCTTGGGCAAATGCTTGTACTTACTCTCAGTTATATGAGCAAGCAAGCGATACCTATCGGCTGATGAATTTTCACTTTGCCACTCCTGTTGCATTTCGTCAAGGGGTATTTGATAATGCTCTTCCTAGCAAAGAATCAGTTTTTAATAGTTTGCTATCACGCTGGAATAAATATAGTGGAATTGAATTTAATGATATTCCAATGGATGCTATTTATCCTAGTCATTTTAACATTAATACTGAAAGTATCAATAACTATGACAATAAATTTATCGGTTGTGTGGGTGAAATGTCATATAGAATTTTTGGAGATATTGAAGCAATAGCAATTAAGCAAATTAATGCTTTAGCAGATTTTGCTTTGTATTCAGGAATTGGACGTAAAACAACTATGGGAATGGGGATGGCTCGAAGGGTTAGAAATTTTGATTTTTGATGAGTTTTGATTTTTTTAAACTTATAGTTTTGATGGGTGAATATTTTATGATTGATGAAGAATATATTCCTATTGCTGCTTTAAATCAGTTTTCTTATTGTTCTCATCGTTGTTGGAGAATGTTTTGTACGGGTGAATTTACGGACAATCAATACACAATTGAGGGAACTAGTTTACATGAACGAGTGCATACTGTTGGTGCATTAAGCAAAGAGGATGGCTGGCAAGTGAGAGCTATTTGGTTAAAGTCTGAGAAGTATAAATTGATAGGAAAATCGGATTTAATTGAGTCAGAAAATGGAGAATTGTATCCAGTAGAATATAAGCGAGGACACAAGGGTGAATGGGATAATGATGAGTTACAAGTTTGCGCTCAAGCATTATGTTTAGAGGAAATGACAGGCAAAACTATCTCCACTGGCTATATTTATTATGCTCATTCACATCAACGTCAATTAGTAGAAATTAATGATGATTTACGTCACAGTACTATAGGGACTATTCAAGACGTAGCCAAGCTTTTAGAAACAGGTACAATGCCACAAGCAATTTACACTAAACGCTGTAAAGGATGCAGTCTTTATTCTCAATGTTTACCAACTATGGTAGACAAAGTTGCTTGCTATCAAGAAGTGTGAAAGATATGTCGAATATATCAGTTTTAACTCATAACTATAGTTAATAATCAATCATTAAGTAAGGACAGCCAATATGGGTACAGTATACGTCATTCAGGAAGATGCCTTTATCGCAAAAGTTGATGAACGTCTGAATGTCAAATTTGACAAAAAGACTATTTTAGATGTCCCATTAATTAAAATGGACGGTTTAGTAGTCATGGGACGTGCAACTATTTCTCCAGCGGCTATCGCAGAACTAATTGAGAAAAAAATACCCGTAACTTTTCTGACAATTAACGGTAAATATATAGCTCGCTTAGAATCGGACATGAATAAAAATGTTTTTGTTCGCGCTGCACAGTGGAAAGCCGCAGGAGAATCAACCCAAGCAATTCATGTTACCAAAGGTTTTGTAAGAGGTAAGTTGAAAAATTATCGTACCTTATTGTTACAAGCACAACGAAATCACCCAGATATAAATGTGAGTGCTAATATCGACCAGTTAGCTAATAGTATTGCTGCTGTTGATAAAGCAACTTCTATAGATTCTATTAGAGGTTATGAAGGTGCGGGGAGTGCGGCTTATTTTGGTTGTTTTAATAAACTAATTCGCGTAAATGAATTTAGTTTTAAAACTCGTAATCGTCGTCCTCCTCTAGACCCAATTAATGCTTTATTAAGCTTAGGATATTCTTTGCTTAGGCATGATATTCAAGGAGCTTTAAACATTGTTGGCTTTGACCCTTATTTAGGATATTTACATACCCAACGTTATGGACGACCTTCTTTATCCTTGGATGCTATGGAAGAGTTTCGTCCAGTAATAGTCGATGCCTTTGTTTTAAATGCAATTAATCGTCGTCTTTTTTCTCTTGATGATTTTATTACTGAACCTGTTAGCGGTGCAGTTTCTTTGACAAAAGAAGGGCTACAAAAATTCCTTCGGCTTTATCAGGAGAAGAAACTATCTAAATTTACACATCCTGTAATGCGTAAGCTACATATGTACCAAGAATCTTTTGAAATTCAAGCGCGTTTATTAGCTAAATATCTCATGGGTGAGACAGATAAATATCCACCATTAGTCATCAAGTAAATAAAAATTTGAAGAGTAGGTTTATTATTACTTATTTATCCATATATCCTACCTTCAATATTTACGGCTCTAAAAAAAATACCTTCACACTTTCCATTTACCCAACAAATAACTATGTTCGTCGTCATTTGCTACGATATTCCTGAAGATAATAGACGTACTCAAATTCACAAAATTTTGAAATCTTATGGACAGTGGATGCAGTATTCTCTATTTGAATGCGAACTCAACAGCACTCAATATGCAAAATTGCGCTCCCGTCTGGCTAAAATGATTAAACCCAATGAGGATAGCGTTGCCTTTTACTCCATTTGTGCTAGCTGCCACGTTAAAATAGAACGTATTGGTGGTGAGACAGTAAGGGATAATACAGTGTTTTTTGCTTGATGTTTCCGGTAACCAGTAGGTGTTGAAAACTGTCAATTGATTTATGAATCTGAAACTCTTATCTATGCTTGATTTGAAGTGTATTAAGCCCAATAATGGCTACCGCAATCGCGTAAATCCAGAATACACAAGAGTTTCAGCAATTTTTATTTTTGCTGGCTTGACGCTTCTGACTCTGAAACGATATAATTTCTTTGTACAACCGCAGCAGAACCTTGAAAACCTTATAGTGCTTATGTTTGGCTATGAGCCATTGAAATTTAAATTTATCCCTATTAGGGATTGAAACATTTGTTCCTGCGTTTCTTCATCATAATAATAATATTGAAATTTAAATTTATCCCTATTAGGGATTGAAACTTCAACCAATAAAGCGCTCGGCCAATGACAGACAATTGAAATTTAAATTTATCCCTATTAGGGATTGAAACGACTAGTAGACTGGACGTGTCGGGCGACCGAGTAATTGAAATTTAAATTTATCCCTATTAGGGATTGAAACGTAATGATTTAAAGCCGGGATGTTGACTTTTTCGAATTGAAATTTAAATTTATCCCTATTAGGGATTGAAACTTTTATCCTGATTGGTCTTATACTAGAGTGTAGAATTGAAATTTAAATTTATCCCTATTAGGGATTGAAACTCGAACTTGCAAGAACACGTCCAAGATTTCAAAGATTGAAATTTAAATTTATCCCTATTAGGGATTGAAACCTAGCAAAGACGCGATTAAACCTATTCAGACGCCCATTGAAATTTAAATTTATCCCTATTAGGGATTGAAACCGATGTCCAAACGTACTCATCACACCCCACTACATTGAAATTTAAATTTATCCCTATTAGGGATTGAAACATCCCGGTTTTCCGACACCGGGATAACCACCTCATTGAAATTTAAATTTATCCCTATTAGGGATTGAAACGGGGTGTGTTACGGGTAAGCCCGGTGATTTTAATATTGAAATTTAAATTTATCCCTATTAGGGATTGAAACACCAAACAACTTCACATATTCAGTGAGAATTAAAATTGAAATTTAAATTTATCCCTATTAGGGATTGAAACGCTTTCTTCACCTCCCTCAGTGTCTCTGTAGCCTGATTGAAATTTAAATTTATCCCTATTAGGGATTGAAACAGAGGAGCAAATCAAAAACAGTCAGACGTTAATATTGAAATTTAAATTTATCCCTATTAGGGATTGAAACATTCTAAGTGGTATTTCTAGCCGAGTGACCGTACATTGAAATTTAAATTTATCCCTATTAGGGATTGAAACTACTGGGATTGTTCCTGTGAATGTGGTAATAGGAAAATTGAAATTTAAATTTATCCCTATTAGGGATTGAAACTTGACGATTTAAGTCAGCTAGGAATGCTTCTCGAATTGAAATTTAAATTTATCCCTATTAGGGATTGAAACGTTAAGCCTAGGCGATTACCAACATATCAACCTCATTTAAATTTAAATTTATCCCTATTAGGGATTGAAACACCAGTATGAGTACTTTGCAAAGAAATTATACCGATTTAAATTTAAATTTATCCCTATTAGGGATTGAAACAGCATCCACGCAGGTGATGCAACAACAGATACATATTGAAATTTAAATTTATCCCTATTAGGGATTGAAACATCTAACTTAAAAGCTTCTGATTTAAGCTCAGAAATTTAAATTTAAATTTATCCCTATTAGGGATTGAAACGGATTATTTGGGGAATTGTTGCGGTACTTGCTTCAAATTGAAATTTAAATTTATCCCTATTAGGGATTGAAATGATAGCTTATAGCATATTACCATTTTAATTATATTTTATGCCCAAGTAAAAGCAAATTATTATAAAGTGAATGCAAAAGTAATTATTGTCTTATGTTCAGCTTTATAAACTGCTACTTTTATCAACTCAATTTACTTTTCCTCAAGTTATGATAATTTTTTGTTATTAGAGGGTGTCAGCGCGAACGATGGCAAAGAAAGCAGATATCAGTACCAAAAAGTTAATTATAGCGGTTCCCAGTGTAGTAAAGTACATATTAAATTAGTAAAGTATTGTGGGGTGGGCATCCCTGCCCGCCCTTGTGTGCCTCACCAGAGTAGGAATTGCTATAGTCTTGCGCCCAACAATTGGGTAAAATGGATAACACAAATTCCTGGTATTAAAGCGGAGGAAATACTTGACCCTCAATTCCAATGGGTTAGCCGAGAAAGTGATGTTTTAGTTCGTGTTAGAAATAGACAAAATAAAGAATTTATTGTACTTAACGAAATTCAATTGCGCTATAAAGCCAATATGCCAAAACGAATGAGAGCATATGTGGGACTTGCAGAGGAGAAATATGATTTACCTATTTTCCCGGTATTAATAAATCTTTTAAATGAAGGAGATAAGCCAGTACTAGACCGCTACGATTCATCTTTTGAAGGGCTGCACGCACGTCAAGATTACCGAGTAATAAATTTGTGGGAAGTTGATGTGGAACTTGCATTTCAGCAACAAATATCCTCATTGCTCCCGTTTGTACCGCTTTTGAAAGATGGTGGTGACGAGGCTGCAATTAGAGAAGCATTAAGGTTACTTCGTCAAGACGAACAGCTAGGTCAATTTGAGACTGTTTTAGGATTTTTTGCTAGTTTTATACTAGACCAAACTTTAGTTCAGCAAATCATGAGTTGGGATATGGCAATAATACAAGAGTCACCTTGGTATAAGCAAATTGTAGCAGAAAGCGAGCTACGCGGTGAGTTACGTGGTGAGCAACGTGGTGAGCAACGTGGAGAAATACGCGGTGAAATACGTGCAATTCAAACTACCTTGGAAGTAAAATTTGGCAACCTTGGGTTAGAATTGATGCCACGAATCTCCGAAATTACGGATTTAGAACAACTGTCGGCGATTCTTCGTAACATCCTCACTTCCAGTACTTTAGGAGAAGTGCAAAGTTTTCTCCAAAAATTAGCAACAAGCTAGAATATTCACTAAAACTATTTTATTTCCTGAAAAATATTTCCAGAAACTGCCGAAATGTCCTCGGAAAAGCTTGTATAAAATATAGTTATACATAAGCAGAACATGAAATCATATCTTGCAATTATACTTACTTTGGGGATTACAGCTTGCTCCCAGCCGCAAGTACAAAGCACAGCGCCTGTAGCACCAATACCCACTACTACGTCTGAAACGCCCCAAAGTACTCCCACACCTTTGGCTACAGAAAATTCTAGACCAAAAACTCCACAAAAAGACAACACCAATTTTGAGTCAATAGAGCCAAAGGTTGAGCCAAAAAAGGCTACTGATAAAAAAAGCGATGAGACATTAACCTCTTCTCCTGATTCTCTTGCTACTCTTACAGCGAAAACACCAACTTCCCGTATCAATATTCGCGAAGGAGCTTCCACAAGTGCAAAGGCTAGACATTATGGTTTTGCCGGTGACCCAATTAAAATCCTTGATGAAAAACAAGGAGACAACGGAAATACTTGGTACAAGGTACAATTCGTAAGGTCGGGAGCAGAAGGTTGGGTTAGTGCTAACTTCGTTGCTCTTAAAGGTGATAGCAAAGAAACTAGTTCTTCTATTACTGAGCGTACAGATTCGACTACTAATGAGGAAGCAACTTCTACCAGCGGTGAGCAATCAAGTTCTTCCACTACTAAGCAAGCAACTCTCACTTCAAAGAATCCTCGTTCACGTATCAATATTCGTGATGATGCTTCTACCAGTGCAAAGGCAAGACATTATGGTTTTGCTGGTGACGCAGTTACAATCATTGACGAAGCAACAGGTGACAACGGAAACACCTGGTACAAAGTTAAATTTGTGAAATCAGAAGCTGAAGGGTGGGTCAGCGGTAATTTTGTCAGCCGGAGCTCAAATAAATAATTAATACTTGATTTATCACTTACCTTAAGGCTATAATCCAAAACAGGTAATTGGAAATAAAATTATGTTCTCACAGCAGCTACCTCTACAATTAACTTCCGTCCTTACACTAGGGCTGGGGTTACTGCTGCGACTTCGATAATATAATTGGAAGATATCAACCGCAGCTTTTTCAATAACTTAACAATGAGCTGAATTCAACCCGTTAAAAACGGGTTTAAGCTTTAAGCCAGAAATTTATTTCTAGGCTTCTAAAATCTAGGCTTCTAAAATTCAGGTCTATAGCGGTTTCCAGTCGAGTGAGGTACATAATTAAATTAGTGAATTATTGTGGGGTGGGCATCCCTGCCCGCCCTTGTGTACCTCACCAGAGTAGGAATTGCTATATATCCAAACTTATTGGCCACATTCTTAAAATCCACAATCAACATCGAGGAAACCATGCAACTAAATTCTTCAGCACTAGAGGCATTACTACGACTACCTATGGGTTGCCAGACTTCGCAAAAAAGACAATCTGGTAGCCCCATCTTTGCAAACAAACAGAAAGCCACAATGCCTCACAAACATCGCCATAAACATCGACAACAAAGGAACAAACCAATAATATCATGTTGAAAAATCCCGCTCAAAAATATCGCCAATTCGCACCTATCAACTTATCCGAGCGTACCTGGCCTAGCAAAACAATTACTCATCCACCAATTTGGTTAAGCACCGACTTAAGAGACGGTAACCAAGCCTTAATGGAGCCAATGAATATAGATAAAAAAGTCCGTCTCTTCAAATTGTTAATAAATATCGGTTTCAAAGAAATCGAAGTAGCCTTCCCTTCAGCATCGCAAACTGAATTTGATTTTGTTAGACACTTAATCGAGGAAAAATTAATCCCCGAAGACGTGACAATCCAAGTATTAACACCAGCCAGAGAACATTTAATCCGTCGCACATTTGAAGCATTGCACGGAGTAAAACGGGCAATTGTACACTTGTATAACGCCACCTCCAGCGTTTTTCGTCGCACCGTATTTGGATTAGACTGTCCACAAACAATCAATCTTGCCGTCACAGCAACCCAATTAATCAAAGAACTGGCTACAGAACAACCGAATACCCACTGGCAATTTCAATATTCACCCGAAACATTTACAGCCACGGAATTAAACTTTGCCAAAGAAATTTGTGATGCAGTGTTAGAAGTTTGGCAACCAACACCACAAAACAAAGCAATAATTAATCTTCCCGCAACAGTGGAAGTTGCAACACCAAACGTATTTGCAGACCAAGTAGAATGGATGCACAACAACTTAAAATTTCGTGACAGTCTGACACTTTGCGTACATCCTCATAATGACCGTGGTTGCGCCATCGCAGCAGCAGAGTTAGCTCAAATGGCAGGAGCAGAAAGAGTTGAAGGTTGTTTATTTGGCAATGGTGAACGCACTGGTAATGTTGATTTGGTCACATTAGCTTTGAATCTTTATACTCAAGGGATTCACCCTGGATTAGATTTTTCTAATATCAACGAAGTCGCAAGAACGATAGAAAATTGTACCCAATTACCAATTCATCCCCGTCATCCCTATGTTGGGGACTTAGTATTTACAGCTTTTTCCGGTTCCCATCAAGACGCAATCAAAAAAGGATTTGCAGTACAACAACCTAATACATTTTGGGAAATACCCTACTTACCCCTTGACCCCAAAGATGTTGGTCGTAGCTATGAATCAGTAGTGCGGGTAAACAGTCAATCAGGTAAAGGTGGTATCGCTTTTTTGTTGGAACAAGATTATAATTTGGTACTACCACGAAGATTGCAAATTGAATTCAGTCAAATTGTGCAAACTGTGATGGACGCAACAGGTAAAGAAATGTCCTCTAGTGACTTGTGGCAATTATTTGAAAAAGAATATTTGCAACAACAAGAACCATTTCAATACGTTAGCCACCAAATATATCAAAGCGAAGAAAATCAGGGTCTTTGGGCAACATTACAAAAAAATGGAGAAACCATAGCAATTCATGGTGAAGGAAACGGACCAATTGATGCTTTTGTAAATGCCTTAGATTTAGGTGTTAGAATTTATAATTATTCTGAACACTCGCGCAATCGGGGTAGTAATGCTGATGCTGTTGCATATGTAGAAATAGTTGGTGATTCTATTTCCAGCTCATTGCACGGAATTGGTATTCACTCAAATATCGTCACAGCTTCTTTTATTGCTATACTCAGCGCAGTTAATCGAGCGGTAAAAACAGAAGTATCTCTAACTAAACACTTGTAATTAGGTTCGTAGTAGCGCTTTAGCGCTTCTTTAAGATTGGCGCTAAAGCGCTACTACAAGCCTTGTGTCTAGCGAGGATACAATTCGACCACTTTTTCTAAAATTTTTACATCATAGTTGCCAAAAAAGTCGTGTCCTAAAAGTCCAATATCAGCTCTGGGTGCTATCGCTACTTCCAAATTGCTGGCTACCATCCCACCCACCGAAACCGTACTTACCTTAGTGGTCATAAATTGTACTTGACTTCCATCCGCAATTTGGGCTTGCAAAACCCCTGTGGACTTTAGTTTCATGTCGCTAGCCATAATCATAGTGATAAGGCTACTGCTTGCTCCCGTATCAAAAATCATCTCATAAGTTTTCTGCCCATTAAAGGTGACATCAACTACGGGGGTTCTTCCAACACGTCGTTTAATGGGAATACGGATAATTCCATCACCTACACGAGTTACACCACAAAGCTGTCCTAAATTAATAGTCTTACCAGAAGAAGTTTCCATGAAACACCCTCCAGGGTCAGCTGCAACCCGATGAGGAAATGTGACGAAAAACGTCAGCGTGGGTATTATAGCCGCTAAACCTTTTACACCGACGGTCGTCCAACGCTTAGAAGCGTATTTCATGCGTTCCTCTCCTAAATCGTTCTAGAACTACTCACTATATAGATTACCCAAATTTGTTAAAAAACTTACAAACCCTAACAATTATCAATTTCATCGTATGTACTGGGTTTTAAGCTATATATTGTATTTTATGATACTTTTGCTTTTCTATTATACATTTAAAGAAATAATATTAGTCTTTAAGGGCTTAAAATCGAGACAAAAATATATAATTTATATCTATAAAGTAATCTTTTTATGTAAAAAAATAAACGAAAATAGTACCCTTGAAAGGTACTGTTACTATTTGATTACGAGAGCCATAATATTGGTATATCGAAGGACACAAGACAATCTAACAGTGCGTAACAGATTGTTTTCTTAATGCCTTCAATATGAATTAATACGTACAAAAGCTAATAATCTGAATGCAGATACTCCTAATAGTTAGTAATTGCTGTAAGATGCTTTTGTTTTAAATACTCAACAATTTGAAGGAGAAATTATTATGGCAAGTCATGAGATAGTTTCCTCGGAAGAAGTATTGGAAAACGATTTACATACAGGAGTTTCCAATGAAGATGAATCACTAGATTCTAAGGACGAAATCTTAGCTGAGGATTTCATGGGAGAGGCTATGCGTGGGGGATTAGAAACTGTCGCAGGTTTTAACTCTTACAGTGCTCTCAAAGATAGTGCTAATTTCCTAGAAGTACCTGTTACAGATGACCTGGAAGCTTTACCAGATGCAGGTGCATTAGAATTCAAAACACCAGAGACAGTCTGTGGTAGTGACGACCGGGTTCGTATTACACCTGCAACTAATATTCCTTGGCGTTGGATTTGCCAGTTAATCATCACATATCCCAATGGCGCTCAAGCTAGAGGTACAGGATGGTTTATTGGTGGACGAACTGTAATGACAGCAGGACACTGCGTCTACAGTCATGCAAATGGTGGTTGGGCACGTTCAATTGAAGTCATTCCAGGAATGGATGCTGCTGTTCGTCCCTTTGGTTCCCAAGTGAGTTCTTCTTTACGCAGCGTATTAGGATGGACTAGAGATAGAAACCATGAATACGACTACGGTGCGATTATTCTTCCAAACTGCAACCTCGGTAACCGAGTTGGTTGGTTCGGATTTGCTGCTTTATCAGACAATTCATTGAGCAATCTGCTAGTAAACAACTCTGGTTATGCTGGTGATAAGCCATTTGGTACTCAATGGTTCAACGCAGGTGTAATTACTAGTGTTCAGCCTCGCAAGCTTTACTATATGCTTGATACCTTTGGTGGTCAGAGTGGTAGTCCCATCTGGCGTTTCCTTAACGGTGAGCGTCATGCAGTAGGTATTCATGCATACGGTGGTTGTCCTAACAGTGCTACCCGCATTACACTAGAAGTGTTCAACAATATGTTGGCATGGCGGAATATTCCTTGCTAGGATAGCGTTTCACTTAATTGGGCATGTTTTTTGAGTAAAGTCGGAGCCGTATTGTTCACTGGGTATGATTGCATTGCATTTTGCTGTATTTATACCCAGTTTCTTTAATTTACTATCAATAAATAACTAATTAATCATATATAATAGAAACTATCTCTAACCCGTTGGTGTCTAAACAGTTAGAACGAAGGTAACAGGTTGTTACCGATGGAGGTTGGTAAAATGCGAATAAAATTTAATCAATTACTTTTGAGTTGTCTGTTTGTAGTGGTCGGTACGCTGCTTGTAGCTTGTGCATCGGGCAAACCTATTCCCTCTGAAGAATTTAATATTAATAAATCAGTCTCTTCATCTACAAATACTTCAAACCAGCCAAATGTTATGACAACTAACAATCCAAATCAACCTGTATCTTCATTAAATAATTCAAGTCCGGAGCCTAGCGTAGGTGCTACTAGCGAATTGACAATTATTGAAGGTAAAATTACCCAGGTGATGGAAACTTTTCCTGTACAGTTAATGGTGGAAACCAAAAAGGGGGTTTATGCTGTTGGACTACTCCCAGAAACCAAGATTACCCAAAAAGGAAAGACGGTTGATGCTGGAAAATTGACTACTAATCTATCAGTGAAAATTCAAGGTCAGCTTTCTAATTCAAATCAGTTAGCTATGAATGCTCAGGTGATTGAAATTAAGTAATATTAAATTACAAGCCGACTGTATAAAATAGCTATAATTTCGTTTTACTTACAGCACTTTGTAGGTAAATGAGGTACACAAAAAAATATCAAATCTCTTGTGGGGTGGGCATCCTTGCCCGCCCGCTTGTACCCTGCTAATTTGAAATTTGCTGTAAGTAGGTAAGCGAGAAGAAACCAAATTATGTAAATAAATGTAAAATCGACGAGTAGGTAAATCATACATTGTTGGGAGATTTTCTCTATTAGGAAAAGAAGAATTATTTTGAGTCAGATAACTTGTTGATGAAGTCATAATTTTGACATCTTGATATTAAGAGGACATCTATTATAGTTAAAAAATTAACCTAAGTACTTTTGTCTTTTGAAGAATACCTGAGCAATATTTTTTATTCATAGGGATTAATACCTAGTTGACGTAAACGCTCAGCAAATTGCTCTGCTTGTCTTTTTGCTTGTTCGGCTTCTTGCTGTGATTGCTGAGCTTGTTGTTTTGCTTGTTTGGCTTCTTGTTGTGCTTCTAGGAGTTTTTGTTCAGCTTCTTGGATTTGTTGTCTGAGGTGGATATTTTCCTCTCTTGCTAAAATAATTTGCTCGTCAGATATGGAAATTAATTCACCTTCTAGAGTAAACCATCGCAACCACAAGCGTTCGACACCCAGGAAAGTACCAAACCATAATCCCAAACTTAAGCCTAAATTGGGTATGAGTAAGCGTCCAGACGTAAAGTTCATCGGTTCATACTTACCGTCAACTAAGCAGAAACCTTGTAGTTCGTTGGTATAACGGCTAAAAATTATGTAGTAGGGGATTTGTAGAATTTGTTCATATACTTCCCACTTAGTTGGAGGTTTTTCCGATTTACTTTCGACCTCACCCAGGTCTTCTTCTTCTGTTCCGGGAGATAATAATTCAACTACAATAAAAGGGTTTACTTTTTCTTGCCAAGTAACATAACTTAAACGCAAATCTTTACCTTGATATAATCTTGGTACTCCGATAACGCCAAACCAATCTGGTCTTTTATACCATAATCTATGGTTCACATCATAATAAAGGTTTAGGTCTAAGGCACTGTAAACTAGTTCCGGTTGGCAATTTACAGGAATAAAAGCTAAAAGTAATAAAAGTGGTTGTAAAAAATGAAATTCGTCTGGCAAACCGGGTTCCTCTGGATTCTCGCTAGGTAAATCATACATCGTTGGAAGATTTTCTCTATCAGGGAAAGGAGAATTATTTTGAGTCAGATAACTTGTTGATGAAGTCATAATTTTGACATTTTGATATTAAGAGGACATCGACGAAAGTTCAAATCAATCTAAGTATTGTAATTTTTTGAGCAAAATATAAACAATATTTTTATTCATAAGGATTAATACCTAATTGACGTAAACGTTCTGCAAATAGCTCTGCTTGTCTTTTTGCTTGTTCAGCTTCTTGCTGTGATTGCTGAGCTTGTTGCTTTGCTTGTTGCTCAGCTTGTTGTGCGAGTTTAGCTTGTTGTTTTGCTTGTTTGGCTTCTTGTTGTGCTTCTAGGAGTTTTTGTTCGGCTTCTTGGATTTGTTGTCTGAGGTGGATATTTTCCTCTCTTGCTAAAATAATTTGCTCGTCAGATATGGAAATTAATTCACCTTCTAGAGTAAACCATCGCAACCACAAGCGTTCGACACCCAGGAAAGTACCAAACCATAATCCCAAACTTAAGCCTAAATTGGGTATGAGTAAGCGTCCAGACGTAAAGTTCATCGGTTCATACTTACCGTCAACTAAGCAGAAACCTTGTAGTTCGTTGGTATAACGGCTAAAAATTATGTAGTAGGGGATTTGTAGAATTTGTTCATATACTTCCCACTTAGTTGGAGGTTTTTCCGATTTACTTTCGACCTCACCCAGGTCTTCTTCTTCTGTTCCGGGAGATAATAATTCAACTACAATAAAAGGGTTTACTTTTTCTTGCCAAGTAACATAACTTAAACGCAAATCTTTACCTTGATATAATCTTGGTACTCCGATAACGCCAAACCAATCTGGTCTTTTATACCATAATCTATGGTTCACATCATAATAAAGGTTTAGGTCTAAGGCACTGTAAACTAGTTCCGGTTGGCAATTTACAGGAATAAAAGCTAAAAGTAATAAAAGTGGTTGTAAAAAATGAAATTCGTCTGGCAAACCGGGTTCCTCTGGATTCTCGCTAGGTAAATCATACATCGTTGGGAGATTTTCTCTATCAGGAAAAGGAGAATTATTTTGAGTCAGATAACTTGTTGATGAAGTCATAATTTTGACATTTTGATATTAAGAGGACATCGACGAAAGTTCAAATTAATCTACGTAGTTTTATTTTCAGCTTTATTAAAATTGTATATCACAGGAAGGTATTTGAGGGGTTGTAGATGAGTTAGGGGAAAAGTTGCAACACGGTAAGTAGATAAGCGTGTCTAACTAAACACTAAAATTAGGTTCGTAGTTGCATGCACTAAAGCCCCAAATCTCAAAGAAGGGCTAAAGCACAACTACAAGCCTGTTTTACTCACAATGGTTTTGAGGTTTTCCTTTGTGAAATATACCTCTGTTTGAGTTCCAAGACTATCCAGACGGTTACTTCCAGTATTGACTATGACGGTATATGAGTTAATTCTTGGTAACGGTGATGAATGAGAAAGATGCATTTTGTTATTAATAACTATTTTGTTGGATGAAGCTTTTGTCAGGTTTTTGATAGACTCAACCTCAGCATCTCCGTTACGATAACAGAGTCTCCCAAAAGCTAAACCTGTTGCTTCTGGAGGAACTTCAAGCAAATAAAAATAGTCGGGACGTAACCATTCTTGCCAATTACCGTCACCACCTTTACCAATATATTGAATTGATGTTTGGGGGATTTTTGACCAAGTTTGAGGAGACAGTGCTTCTGGGAAGATAACTACTTTAAGTTCTTTTTTGTTATCAAGTAAAACTTTTCTGAAAAATGTTCCTCCACGTAATTTAATTCCGTTATCATTGTAATTCTTAACTTTAATTTGAGTCAGAGGTTTAGCACTACGACACAATTTAGCTCTCTTATTGTCTGGTGATTGAAAGCTGACAAAAACAATGATACATATCAGAGTTAAGCAGACAGGGATAAACGTTTTCAAAAGTCTATTAGCTTTCATCACTATAATGCACGAGTAAATTACCGTGTACGTTATAACAATAGTTAGGTTAAATGTCACTAAAAATATTGGTAATGTGAGGCAAATTCATCCCTACTTTCAGTTAACACTGATACACCAACAACAACTTCTTCTGGAAACAGTCCACCATGAGAACCGATAATTTGTTTCTTACTCGTATAGCTGAAAGACTTAAAAGTTTTGCTATTTCTAACAACGCTAATGTCATGAGGTAAGTGGTAAAGTTCGCGTTCTAAGACTACATATAGAGGTTCATCTGTTTTACCTATTGCCATTCTCCCTTGGGGTTGTAGTTCTGGAGGATAGGGTTCAATTTTATCTGAATTTCCCATAATTTGACCGTGGTCGCTAGAAATAACGATTTTCAGATTTTCTGGTTTGGGATATTGTTGCAGACAATAATTTATTTCCTGGGCAATATTTTCTAAGATGTCGGGACGTTCGAGTTGATAAAGACTTTGCCAATCTTTTTGGCTTTGATAAAGATTATTAAATTTATCGGTATCCCAGCAATATAATTTTTGTGTATTTTTCTTTAGGGCATTATATAGTTTATCGATTTGTTTGTCTGTGTAACGTTTACCTATCCCTATTTTTGCAAAGGCTTTACCTGGGTCTGGAGTCCAAGATATATCGCTAGGCAACAGTTGGGTGTACAAACTCCATTTAGCGTATTCTGTTTTAGTGGGTAAAATACTAAATTTTGGTGTAATTGGTGTTTCTATTGCAAGGTTATATTTTCCCAGCAGCAAAGACATTAGGTCTTGGTGGTCTAACCATCCTAATCCACCGACCACCACCCAGAAAACAGGGTTTGTTCTACAAAGTTTTTGCACCATTGACGCTACGCTGTAGTTAAGGTAAGAGTCTGCAACTGGTAAAAGTGTCATTTCTGGATAGTGGGCTAAAATCCAGTTAACGAAACTATCGGCTAAACCATTAGTAATTATTTTCTCGGAAGGGGTTTGCTGGATGCCTATTTCCCACTGTCGTTCCGGAAGATAATTTGCGATCGCCCAATTTAGGGTCTCTTGTGGACTAGCATCAAAAGGTAAGGGTTGAGGTGTGACTGGGGATTGCGGTTGACCGAACTGGAATATTTGTTGCGAGTCCATATAGGCACTAACTTTTATTTCTTCGTCTTTATTTTGCATTAACTTTTGTAAAGTATCATTTTGATATTTGTCTTCTATATCATGTAGAGACGCGATATTATGTAGAGACCGAATTAATTCGGTCTCTACCCCACCCCGTAACCTGTGTACGGACGCTTATAAGGTGGTTGTAAACCCAGTACTATATCTTCCTTGAGGACTCCCATATCCAAAAGTTCTTCAGCAAGGTCAATATCCGTCATGTTTTGCTGAATCCATATCTTGGAATCTTTTATATCAAAATGCATCGTGCTGTGGTAGACTCTGATTAGACCATTCCACCCTATATACATTAGTTGATAATGGTCATGTGTTGTATCGAAAATTAATTCGATTTCTACATCTTCACGCTTTGACTTATGCAAGCCATGTTTAGTTAAAATAGCTTGAATGCAATGACGATAATGATTCAGTTTGTCCATAGCACGATAAGCTCCATAGTTGGGTCATATACAAGCAATTTTAATTTATGCCGTTGTACAGCAATTCGAGCAAGTCTAGTCCGAAAAAAACTTCTCAATTGCATCGACTGGAACTGCTAAGTATAACAGACGTTCCGAATCATTCTCTTCTAAGGCTATTTGATAGTTAAGAAATTGTCCCAAAGCTGTATGAAAGTCACTCACAGGTGAGTTACTGGCAAAAGTCTTAATTTCGACGGCTATTTTTTCACCTGCTTTCTCCGCTGCAATCAGCCTTTCTGCACCCAAATCTATTTTAAGTGTCACTTCTTCCAATTCGATTTCCAGTGGGTCATCAGTAATCACCCATTCTTCTTTTTCTAGTGCGTTTCTCACAGCTTGATGGAATAAATCTCTTGCTGACATCAGTAAAGAACAAAGATTGACTTACAAATTTTAGGGTGTTTTGATATAGCTAGTAGCCCTATGTTTTTATAAAGTTTTGTAAATAGTTATTCCAATTGTTTTGTTACCTAGGAAGTTAGAGTAATACAGCAACCTCATCTTTTTTCAGGGAAACCCACCACCAAAATATAATAGCCAATCAACTATATTGAGTTGATAAGTTATATTATTGAATCAATAGGCGGAAATAAGTCAATTTATCCTTTATTACTAACCTTTTTCAGTTATTTGTACAATTATTTACATCAAAAACATTGAATTACTTCCACCTACCATTAACCAGTCTGCCATAAAACCTATTAATGCAATGGTTTCCAGCGATAACTGTTTGAACACAATTCAGGCAACTTGTGATACAGAACCCGACCAATCTCTTAAACCCAAACTAAGAGCAATCGCATCTGCTTGTAAATTAAGTCAAGTGGGTAAAAAACTTCCTGATGCTTTCTACGTTCATGTTTCGGCATTACACGCAATACCAGAATTACTACAGCAGTACGAAAGAGCCACCAGAAGTATCGCTCCAAATACTGAAGGAGCAACAATAATTAAATTTAGTACTAATAAACTAAAAATTTCTTACCTATTTTACCCAGACTTTGATATTGACCCCCACCCTGCTCTGAAAGCAAGCGTCCAAGTAGACTTAGAAACCGATGAAGTAACGTACCGGGATTATAACACTTCAGAAAATCCCTTTATTCTCCACCGCAAAGAAACCTTTGTCACACCTGACTATCCTCTTTATGAGATGTTTGCCGAACTAACACGTGCTCAAGAAGCCTTAGGTTTGCTTAGCAATAAAAGGGGTATGGGTACTCGTCAAGGATGGGAACAACGCTTACAGGTTTATGGGGTAGAAATCCAGGGACATAACCTGATTGAAATTGAAACAAACACAACCGATTCTACGACACCTCAAATAGAACGTCACAAAGCAGCAATTCTTAGAAGAGACTTATCTCGTCCCGTACGCTTAGCTTTGGAAGCAAATATATTTACACCTGGAACCACATTTTTTGACTACGGTTGTGGACATGGGGGAGATGTTGAACGGATAGCAGAGAAAGGATATTCCAGTGTAGGATGGGACCCATATTACGCACCAAAAAACCCGCAAATTCCCGCAGATATAGTAAATTTGGGTTACATAATTAACGTTATCGAAAACACTGGAGAACGACGAGAAGCTTTGATTAATGCTTGGGAATTAACCCGCAAAGTTTTAATTGTTTCAGCTCAAGTAATACTCGCAGACGCAAATCGAGGAACAGTAGCTTATGGTGATGGAATAATCACTAACCGCAACACATTCCAAAAATTTTACGACCAAGAAGAACTGAAACTTTATATTAACCAAGTTCTTGGTGTTGAAGCAGTTCCTGTAGCATTGGGAATTTATTTTGTTTTTCGAGACGAAGCACAAGCACAATTATACCGTGCTTCTCGATTTCGTTCTCGTGCAACTACTCCCAGAGTTCGTTCTCGTGTCAAATCTTTTGATGATTATCAGCAATTACTCTCACCGCTGATGTCTTTTGTTACCGAACGTGGACGACTACCAGGGAAGGGAGAACTACCAGAAGAAACTGCAATAAATAACGAATTTGGTAATTTACGTCGTGCATTTCAAGTAATTTTACAAGCAACAGACCCGCAAGAGTGGGAAGCTATTTCCGAAAAACGTCGTCAAGACTCGATGGTTTATTTAGCCTTGAGTAAATTTAATCATCCTCCGAAATTAGCAGAGTTAGCACCTGAGGTACAAGAAGATATCAAGGGTTTGTTTGGTAGTTATAAACAAGCTTGGACTAAAGCAGAGGAAATGCTATACAGCTTGGGTAAACGAGAAAATATTGTAGAACGTTGCCGTAATAGTTCGGTTGGGAATAAAGCTTCTAATTCTTTATGGTTTCATGTATCAGCATTGGAAGCGATTGACCCATTGCTACGACTTTTCGAGGGTTGTGCAAGTCATACAATTGGTAGTTTTCCGGAAGCAAATGTTATTAAAATTCATATGAAATCACCGAAGATTTCTTATTTGTTTTATCCTGATTTTGATAGCGACCCTCACCCGCTTCTACATACAAGTATGGTAATTGATTTGCGGGATTTGCAGGTAAATTATCGGGAATTTAATAATAATGATGACCCCCCGATATTGCATTTGAAAGATACTTTGGTTACTCCTGATTACCCATTATATGAAAAATTTGCTCGCTTGACTTGTAAAGAACAAGATTGGGGATTACTGGATGATTTACGTAGTATTTCTCACCGTTCTGGATGGCTAAAGTGTTTGGAGGAGCATTGCGTTGTATATAAAGGATATCAAATAGCTTGGCAGAAGGATGCTGACCCTTATAAACTTAAGGTTTTGCGTGCAGCTGTTCAAACTCGTCAGGCAAAGAGACGTAAGTTGACGGTTGACGGTTGACTGTTGGTTGTTGAGTGTTGACGGTTGACTGTTGACTGTTGAGTGTTATCACCTCAATCGTGAAATCTCTTATATTTTAACTTAATCATATCTTCGTGATGATACTTTTGAAAAATTAATATTTCCAAATACAATATATATATCCAGATAATATGTAAAATCCGCATTAATATAACTTATGGTTAATATTAATATTTCCAAAAATTTGATTTTATTTACTTTAGTATTTTTACTCACTATCTCTTTCTGAGGAAGACTTCAATAAATCGACATGTTAAAATTTAATTTGTATAATGTAATGTAAAAATTAATAATTTAGAGAAAGGGTGTTATGAGTAAATCAATTATCCAGTTAGTTGACGAATTACCGAGTGATAATGTTACAGTCAAAGTTTTAAAAGCTCTTGACTCTGTAGTCCCAGGTCAATGGAATAATTTGGTAGGTTTTGACAATAGTATCCGTACAATCACCGGAGAAACTGATACCAGAACTATTCAAAAAATACGCGAGCGTGCATTAAGTCTCTATAACGACCCGAAACAAGGCTACCAATCAGCAGTTCAACTTTATCAAACTATCGATAAAGCAGATGCAGCAATGGGAACAGCAGCTTTAGCTAATAAAATAGGCGAAAAAATTAGCTTTCTATCTTTTTTAAATAAAATTACCCCTAAAGCAGATGTAACTCAAAGTATTGATTTACTATTAAAAATTACTATAGAAATCATAGCTTTTTCTAAACTAAACGGTATTCCTCAACCTAACCCCAAAGAGTTTGCTAGTTCTCTGTCGAATCATTATAAAGATTCATCGTTAATGCGGATGGGAGCTTTAGTTTGTATCGATGGTGTTTTGCCGTTGGGACTTAATTTTATAAGTAAAATTCAACAGGTCGCGACTGGTACTGATGTTTCGTTAATTGCGAAAAATCCTGTATTCTCTGCTATCAACAGTTATCTACCAGGAAGCAGTACTTCTGATAAACTCGCTTTTGTGACTCAAGGTTTCAACTCTGTACAAGGTTGGATGACTAACTTTGTATCTAAGTCAGGTGTTACACCTCAATCTATTCTTAATAATGTGGGTAGTTTTGTTCAAATTGCTGATAATAATTTGGATTTTGTGGCTGCGTTTTTAGACCAAACAACCAATTATTATGAGCATACGGGAATTCAAACTGTTGCTCGTAGTCTTATTTTAAAAGCTAATAGGTAAAAAAGAAAACCCCACCCCCAACGGTGACTCCCTGTAAAACTACCGTGAACGCAATGACAGGTTACTTCCGACTTGTGTGTAAACGGTAGTCTAGGAGCGGGTTGGGTTAGGGGTGGGGTTCGCTTGGTTGGGAGGTAAGATTTTGTATTTTATTTCTAACTACTAATTACCAACCTTTAGTTAATTCCACCCATTTTTCAATACCTTTCCTAGTAGGTTGTCTAAGGGTGGTAAATGTCCAAATATCTCTTTTATGTTGAGGTCCATAGCTAATATGAATTGGTCGATGTATTGAATAAAAGTACATAGAATCAAACGGTAATCGTGTTTGCAAAATCCAATCAACGACTTTATCACTGGGTACATCAATAATAAAAAAATCACACGACGCACCTAATCTTTCACAATAATATTTACCGTTGCTTTTGACCTCATGTGCCATATGCTGGTCTTTTTCGGGAGATATACGACCATTTTTTTCACCAGTAACGGGGTCTTTTTTGTCAAGATATTTCTTTAAATCCTGAGAACAGAAACCATAGGTGAGACAAAATTTTTCTATCCCAAAATAATCAATTACTGGGTCAAGGATAAATTTATTTAAATCTTGCAGCGCTGGAATGACTTCGGTTAAATTTTTAGGGTAAGGGTTAATTTCTTGAGCATATTTTTTATAAGTTTGGCTGCAGGTGCAGAATTGTTCAAGAGTTAAATATTTACCAAGCTTAATTTCTCCTATATCCATATCTATCAAATTCATCTAAATATATTCATCTAAAACCCATTTATGTAGAGACTTACATGTAACGTCTCTACATTATTTGCCGATAGGATTAATCAACATCACGATTTAAGACGCTTATTCACCGATATTAGCAACTTTTGTGCATTTGCGTATGCAGTAGTTCCCGGTTTAATCGTTTTTAATTCTTTTGTAATATTTTGTAAGATTTTTATTTTAAAAATTAATTATTTTTCTACCAGCTTCCTCCCCCACCATCACCTCCACTGCTACCACCTCCAAAATCACTACTACTGCTGCTACTGCTATTGTCGCTAGAACTCCAAGAGCTACTGCTATTATCATTAGAACTCCAAGAACTACTGTTATTATCGTTAGAACTACAGGAGCTACTGTTATTATCGTCAGAACTCAAAAAGCTACTATGATTAGAACTGCGGTATTTAGTCCTATTATTAGAGCTTCTATAGCTGTTGTTATTATTATTGGAACTGGAATAATTATTCTTAGATTTCTTTCTTGTTGTTACCGATACAAAGTAACTCCATAAACCAATAACAACCAGAGAATATAAGAAAAACGCAAAAAACGAGTCAGTGGAAGAACTCACCTCTGAAGTAGAGGACTGTGAGGTAGAATTAGAAGAAGTCAATGTTGTCTGAGGAATAGATGTAGAGTTACCCAGAGTTACTACTAGTGCTTGCGTCCCATTGAAAACTCCTTCATCAAATTTACCCTGTTTAAATTGAGGTGTAACCTGTTCTTGAATACAGCACTTCCGGCTGTTATGAGGTACACTAAGGATACAAATATTATCTTCTTATGAAAGCATATTCAATAGACCTACGAGAAAAAATAGTTTTAGCACATATTCAGGAGAAAATATCAATTCG